>Ga0315900_10000447_pt1 | contig 73389 bp, 40 predicted proteins | sample LakEriMetagenome_FD_203521 | JGI IMG/M metagenome (GOLD analysis project Ga0315900, IMG submission 203521) | Freshwater fungal communities from buoy surface, Lake Erie, Ohio, United States - Buoy 12 MA114 | ecosystem: Environmental > Aquatic > Freshwater > Lake > Lake biofilm | place: USA: Lake... | reverse complement strand
ATTTTCTTTTAAGTTTTAAGAGTTTAAGGTTTAAAACGTTTATGTTTTAAGGTTGGATTATAGTGTCTTTCCTACACTTCCGTTACATTAATAAATATAATAGAAATACAAATATACAACAATTTTCCGATATTTCCAAATCTTTTTTCTACTATATTTTTATGGTAAAAGATGTAACAAATATACGATAAATTTGTGACAATACCAAATAAAAAAGGGAGAATTTTTAGTTTCTCCCTTTGTTTTATCTTTTAATCATTGATGTTAATTTCGTTGAACTTTCTTGCATTTCATCTCTATTATACCATACTTTATTTTTATCATTCCATCGGTAACCCAAATGTGTTGCTGCATCGGCAAATCCTTCTTCATCAAAATCTTCACTACCATAATCACCAAACTCATACCCCATATCAGTCAAAGCATTGTATAATTCCTCATCACTTTGGCCATCTACTGATGTATCTTGCTTAACTGATTGTGAATATTTTACACCCTTAGAATCAGATGATTGTGGATATTTAGCAATTATATCTTTAGCATACTTGTTACCAGGAAGACCACTAACGGCTGTTCGAAAATCAAACACATCTAATTTATTGGAAAGTAAATCATCCGATATCTTAGAAAGGTCTACACCATTCTTATCTGCCCAACCTGCTACCTGTTTTGGCACCATTTGAGCTCTAGATGCTACTGCAATAACAGATGTCATTGGGTCAGCTTTAGGGACTTCAATACCTCTATCTTTTGCATAATCACCACCAAACATATCATTTGGTTTTGCATCTACTTTAGGTTCACTACCTTTTTTATCTTTAGGTTCCGTGTGAGAACCAGCTTTTAATGCCGCTGCTTTATTTTCAGGTGATTTGAAATAAACTAACTTTCCAGTCTCTTTACTTCTAGCCACCAATTTAGGGTCTATGTTAGCTTCTACTAATTCTTTTAATCTAATGTTTGCCATTTACTTTATATTATATTATATAAATATACGAATTTTTTATAAATCTACCAAATTATTATGCTAATAAATGATAATATTCTTTAAAATGTTTGATACGGTCTGCCAATCCAATAGTTCCACCATTTACTCTTTTTGTAATAGATGTTACAGTTTGGTCAGTTGCACCACCATCTGCTAATTTATTTAATCCATTTTTAGACCAGAACCATGCTGCTGAAAGTAATGCATAATTGCTACTAACTACATCCGGATTATTTGCTATATCTTCTCCAATTGCTTTACCGAATTGAGTGTAGTTATCTCTACCGGTCAATTGGATATAACCACGTCCTCTAAATTTGTAGCCATCACCACTTGCTTCCGAACCATTGCTCATACGATTTGCATATACTTTGTTTGCAATCTTTTGTGGTTGTCTAGCATATGGTGTTGCCGCTGCTTCAGTTGGAAAATATTTCTTAAAGATACCAGCCAATCCTTTAGCCGAATAGTTTAGGTTTTCTTGTGTTACTCTAAATCCACCACTTTCGTGTCCACATTGTGCTAAAAAATGTGCCAATCTTAATGGAGTATTGATTTGGAATTTAGCTGCGGTATCAGGAATCATTGCGATTACCGCATCAGGAATATGTCCTTTTAATTTATCCAATTTCAATCCACCTACTGGTGCTATTGGTGCTGGTGCTACTGGTGCAATTGATACACCACTTTGTCCCATAATCATTTCCCATGTTTTAGGACCAACAATACCATCTGCAGGAAGTCCATGCTTTACTTGGAATTCTTTTACGGCTTGTTCGGTTTTAGGTCCAAAATTTGTTACAGCTGGAGAGATACCTAATTTCTCCTGCATTAATTTAACGTTTTCGTTGTTATCACCTTTTTTTAATAACATAATAATATTATTTGTGTTCTTCAGTTATAACTTCTTTACCTTCACCAAAGTCAATTACTTCAAAAACTCTTGTTTGAATCTTCTTAGTCCCTTCGGCATTGGTTAATATGATTGAATTTTTAAATTTCTGCCAATTAATGACAAAAGAATTATCCAACACCCCACCATTCTCCTCTTTAACTAATTCGTTAAGAGCATTAATAGTGTAAAGTGAGTTAGATTCCTTTTTTCTATGTATTAAAATAGTATTTTCCAACGGAGTATCCGGTTGGAATGCTGTATCTATATTGTACGTGATAAATAATTCATCTAAATTCGCCTTATTTTGGAGAATATAAATGTAATTATAAACGATATGGTAAGTTTCCCTTATTAATTGTAATGTATTTTGTAACTCACCTTTCGTTGTAAACGTACATAATAACTGTGTTTTCATCCGCTTTCCCTTTTCTTTTTTATATCATCTATAAATATGAAAAAACGAATGAAAGGGTATTTTTACTTATTTTTTGAATCAAAGCATTTTTGCATATCATCTGACCATGCAAGGGTGTTTGCTGTTTTTGCTTGAGGTCCTTGTTTTGGTCTAAATACTTTTGGTGAAATTTCTTTTCTTTGATTATTTTTATCAACCAGATATATAGCAATTGATTTACCCGTTACAAACCCTTCTTTATTTTTTATAAATTTTTCAGTTTTAAAATCAACAACGAAGTTTTTTTCCAAATCTTTAGTATCGTCAACTCCTAAACAATTTTTAATCGTCTTTGCAGATACTCGTATTCCTTCCATAGTAAGGTCTGTACTTCTTTTTAGAATTTGATGGATATCCTTATCATTCTTTGGTAAATCTATTTTATCTAAATGCAATGCAGCTACCGCATCTTTGAATCCTAATGCAGCTGCCGCATTTGTTGGATTACCATTCATTGTTTTGGCTTTTATTTTGCTCAACTTTTCAAATATACCTCTTTGAGTTTCAAATGCTTTCTTTCTCATAGCTTCTAAAGCACCTTGTGTATCTATTGTCTTTGGTATCGGCTTTCCGGCAGCCTTAAACGTTTCCCTAGCAGATGTAGCTCCTCTATCTATAACTTTTCTTTCATTTTCAGTAACAACGTTTGGTGATTTTATTTGTACATTATTTAATATTTTAAACGGAGATACTGATTTAATTGCTTGTTTATTTTTTTTATCACCTAACCAAGTTTGATTAAACCAATTTATATATTCAGTTCTACCTTTTTTACCAGCATCTAATGCTTTTCTAACCTGTTGTTTTACACTGTCTTCAATTTCAGGGTTTTTTAATAAACCAGCGGTGTTATCTTCTCCATATTTATCAAGAGTATCTTGAACAAATGCATCTGCTTGTAATTCTTCTTTAGATTTTTTTCTCTTTACACCACTTATTTCTTCTGCTATCGCAACACTCTTTGCATCTGATTTTCCTTGTGCTGATATTACTTTATTAATTGTGTCAACCCAATTTTTATAGTGCTTTTTAGTATCAGGATTAGTTAGAACAAATTCTTCCATTTTTTTAAATTCCTGTGGTGATAATCCTAAATGATATTTTGAGTGATTACTAGATATGGTACTATATCCTCTTTCAATTAATTTTATTTCGTTTGCACCATCTTCTATAATTTTTCTTGCTTTACCCGCATCCGCCTGGCTTATCTGTCCGCTCTTAATCATTTCTTCCACTCTTATTCCAGATTGTATCATATCATTGTACAATGTGCCGTTTGCCTGTAAATCACCTAATGTTTTTTTATCACTCCAACCATCATATAATAGATTACCATTAATATCTTTTGTCAATACAACGGTATCTGCCGCATTTTCTCCGCCACCCGAACTCATTATCCATTTTTTCAAATCTTCTTTTTCTATCTTATATACCTTACGAGTTTCATTATCGTATATGTAGCAATTTTTACTAGTGTCTACTTCCGATAACATATTATCTCTATCAGTTTTAATTTTTTCAGGTGTATTATCTTTTTTAGATGTTCCCCCATATCCTATGACACTTGCAGTTTTTCCAAAACCAACCTGTTTTCTGCACTCATCTGCACCTTCGGTACTTCTTTGATATTTTGATTTACCACTTCTTGCAACAATTGCACAGTTTTTATATAATCCCTGTTGCTCTTTTGTAATACCCTCTGGTATTTTAATTTTATTTTTAGATTTGATTACTGGCTCCGATTGTTGCTCACCCAATTTTGTACCAAAAACTTTTGTAAAAATAATCATTGCAAGTTCTTGCTCAGTCAAATTTGGATATTTTTGTAAAATAACTGCAACTTCATTTGACATATTTTCATTAAAGTTAGAACCTGCATTTCCTGGTGCCACCCACCACTCACCTTCGGTATATCCATTTTTTAAAGCAGCATCGGAAGTTGCCGAACCTTGTAACAATATACCTTTACCATCTTTCCCATAAAGTTCTTTAAAAATTTTATCTACCTTTTTTAGGTCTACTGCTTGAGTAGTTTCTTCACCGGTATCTTTTGTATCTTTACTAGTGGCAGCTTTTGCTGCTTTTGTTGCCGCTTTTTGTTTTTTAGGGTCAATAGTTTGTACTTTTACTTTTTTACCTCTAGCAGTTGTTTTTGTTACTACCGCTTCAAACAATAAGTAAGCAAGTGTTTCATCTCCGTGTAATAATACTTCTTCCACTATACTCTCAACAATTCTATATTGTGCGGGGCCTCCAGGGGTATCTGAATAATATCCACCACCTATGCTATAAATTTTTCCACCAGGTGTTTCATCTGCGGCTTTAGGTTCAGGTAGTTTTTCAGTTGGTTTTTCACTCTTTCCTTTTCTATAAGCATCAACGTGTGAATTACCAACGGGTGCAATTACTGTATATCCAGCATCTTCTGCCTCTTTTATTTTTCTATCTAATTCTCTTTGACGGAATCCATTATAAGCCTCTTGTGCTTTCATAATTTCATTATCAGCCATCTTACCTTCATCATTATAATTTAATTCATAAAGGTCTTTTTGTTGTGCATCGGTTAGGTTATCCCAATCAACATCACCATCAAATTGTGAACTTCCACCTTTTTTAGCTTGGTCTATTAACCATGCTTTTCCCTCATCATCTAAATAATCTTCAGGTAACATATCGGCGTCTTTCCCATCCTGTCCATACATATTTGACCATACTGCAGCTTTAGCTTTGGATTTACTTCCACCTACTGCATTTGCTACTTCATCAAATACTGGTGAGGTATCATCGGATATATCTGCATTTTCATCCCAACTACTTTCTTCTGCATTATCAAAGTGTCCTTTTACGGCATCTCTAATCTCTTTTTGTTCTCCACTAAATTGTATATTACCTTCACTATCTTTACTCATTCCACCTTCACCTACAAACATTACTTTTGTATCCTTTGGAAGTGATGTGACTTGATTAATTGTTTCCTTGGTACTTTCATTTCCTTTACCATGTTCAATACCAATAATCATAGACCCATTTGGAGTTGTTTCTACATCCAATTTCTCTCCGTTTGATGTTGTTCTATTTTTTAAACCATCAACAACTTCATCAGGTTGTTTTGTTACCAATTGGTCAGATGGTGTTTCTTTATTAGCATCCGCTTTTTTAGCAGCAATACCCATATCTTCTGCAAACTTATTTGCCATTGGGATTGCTTCTTTAATATCCATATCCAATACCGTTGTTTTCATTGGTATTTGTGCATCCGGATGTTGTGCGTTATAAGCTGCTATCGCTGCCCATCTATGATGTCCATCGATTATATATCCATCTCTACTCACATAAATTGGTGCAGTGATTCCTTCATTATTAGGATTTTCTTCTAAAGCTCCAATCATACCCACTACTTTAGCACCAACTAATTCAGATTGTGTTGCTTTTAATTTATCGGCAGGAACTTCGGTTTGTACTGTATTAATTCCTTTTTCCTTTAACATTTCTTTGAAAATCGGTTCAGTATCTACGTCCCCATTTTCATCAACAGGCATATTGGCTGCTCTACTTCCTTCAATCGCTTTACCTTTAAATTGTGGCATTTCTTCTCTAGGAATTCCTAAATTATCATCACAATACAAGTTTGTACCAGGTACAGTTATTTGACAAAGATTAATGTTTGGTGCTTTTTCACCTTTAGCTTTTGCATCATCAACAATTTGTTTTACTTTATTAATATCAGTATTAAATTGTTCTAATTCTTTTTCACCAATCCCAGCTGGTATATCGGATTCACCACCAAATGTATCAGGATCCGCTTGTGGAATTTCGTCTTGTACATCTACCGCAGGTATCGGATTGAAATCAGTTTCTACTCCTGAAGTTACATCTTTTTCAGATTCAGCACCTTTATCTTCTGTATCTTTTGCTATTTGTGCAAGAGTTTCTTTTTCTTTATCCAAACGAGCAGCCATCGCTGGGTCTGCTTTTGGGTCAAACATTGCTGCTGCCTGTTTTATTGGGTCTTCCTGTGGTTGTTCTTCACCAGCTCCAGTTGCATCTGTTGGTGCTTCTGGTTTTTGTGGTTGATTCTCACCACCTAAATCTTTATTAATCGTATCTCTTTCATCCGAACCGTCTGGAGGTAGTAATCTTTCCGCTGCTTTTCTACCAGGGTGTTCAGCCGGTAATCTCAAAAGGTTACCAACCAATCCTTCGGAATCTTCACCTTTAGCGTTTTTATATTTTATACTTTTATTTAAAATAGGATTTTTAAACTGCTTATCCGCTTCAACCACATGCTTCTCTGGCGTTTTTCCTTTTTCGGTTAAAAGATTTTCTACTAAATCATTTTTGATATGAGATAGACCCATTTCAGAAAGTACAATACCCAACTCTTTTAAATGGGTTGGGTTCTTTGGGTTTGGCATTCCATCATCTACTCGGTATGCCCATTCGGAAATAATTGTATTAATTAATTGTGATAAATTCATATTCATTAAAATTTGTGGTCTCCTTCTTCACATATCATTTCTAATTCATCCCATTTGTATTTTGGTTTTTCATTTAGAAATACAAAACATTTCCATTTCTTTTGTTTTTCAAAGTAAACGTGTTTTTGTAAGTGTGATGGAATTGCTGCACCAGTTGGTACTCTTTTAACCGGAGTATCAAAGAAAGTTTTTATTAAAACGGTGATTGGTTCTACATCATCCCATTTACGGATTTGTTCTTCCAACATTCTCCACTCACCTCTATTAAGATATTGATTTTGCATTATTGAATTTAGATATGAGAATGTTTGTTTTAAATTCGCTTCGTTATCAGAGAATGTTGCTGCAGGAGCTCCATGTCCTTTATCATAAACATTCCCTTTATAATCATCACCATCTGATGTTTTTATATTAGACTCTTTATAGAAATCCATATGACCTCTATTAACGTTTGTAGGTCTATTAGTTGAACGATACTTAATAATTAGTGGTTGTTCTAACGATTGTGAATAAAGTATATCAAACACTTCATTCTTCACTCTCACATCAGGCAATTGTCCAAACGATGTTAAGGAAACGATTAAAAACGATAAAAGGAACATCAATTTTCTCATATTATAGCATATTTTTGTATATAGTATAAATATGTTATTTAGAGGTTTCCGTAAGTTTTCCCCCAACTCGCTTTGATTGGAAACCCACCTTCCTCTATTATATCCTTTAACCCCTTAATCAAACTCTTATCCACATCGGCAGGTACATCAAATAGAAACGAGTCATAAGTGTACAACTCCAAAGTTATTCCACTACCCTTTATATAATCCAATATCTTCACCATCTTATCCACATTCATTTCAGTTTCATATGCTTGTAGAAGATAGTTAAATACCTTTTGTGCATTTGGTTGTTCCACCCACATTGTAGGGATTTGACGGTTTGGTGTTTGGATATAACCCTTCACCACACTCTCTTTCCAAAACTTATCAATAAAATCAGCAACCTTATCAAAGTATGGTATTTGTCGAAACTCATCATCAATCCCACCATAAAGTAATCGGAATGTTACACCCTTACCTTCGGCGATATCACATCCATATTGTTCAGCTAACCATTGGTGAACATTTCCTTGTGGTAGTGGGAAATCAATCAACTTACCAATAAGACGTGGGTGATACGAATCATAGTCCATTTGTAAGAATATCCCATCCGCTATTAAGGTATCTCTACTCCCATCCGATTTGTTGAGGGCTGCATAGTTTACACCGGCATGTCTATTCGAAGGTCTACCAGTTACAGTGAACGGATTGTATTCGGTGAATACCGTATTACCTTTTAAGTGTTTGGAAGCTTGTGGCCATCTATCAATAAATTTTTCCTTATCGACCCGAATTCCGAATTGTTCGATTTCTGAAAGGATTGGTAAGAAGATATCATTATACCAATTATAAGTTTTAGTCTTTTGATTATGGTGTTTTAGAAATTCATTATCAACGGCTTCACACAATTTAAGAATGGGAATGGATTGAATGACATCTTCTTTGTAACCTTTATGTAATAAGGGAGCTACTAAATGTTGTATTGGTTGAGAATAATCTATCGTTTCTCCGGTTTTAAGAAAGTGAGCAGTATCAATGTCATTCAACCCTTCCCTTAAATTAGAGAACGATTGTAGTAGCTTCTTTTTTTGGAAAACCCACTTATCTCCTTTTGTATTCAAGACACCCTCTATTTGTGATTTAGAGAGGGATATAGTATCAGTATGTTGATGTGGTAGAATATACCTATCGGTAAGAGTTCGTATCAGGATAAAGGATATATGGGTGTTTCGTGGGTGTTTGTCATTATCCACCCACATAGGATACCAAAGGGATGCTTCGGTTTCCAATATATTCGTCAATTCATCCAACTCACCAGTATTTTCTATCACTCTTATCATTCTTATTTGCAGCTTTTGCTTTTTCTAATGTTGATTGTTTTTTTGCCAATTTGGCTTCCTTTTGTTGTTTTTTCAACGCCTTCTCATAATGAGGTGGAAACTTGTTTGTAACCTCTATCGGTCCATTTGGAAACTTTTTTAAATCATATTTCCATACAGATTCTACCCCATCATCATCTTTGTAGGTTATTTCAAATTTAGTAGGTTTATCTTTCGGTGGTTCGGGCCATCTTCCCATAAAAAACAATTTGTACAAATATACGAAAAAATCCCCAAATTACCAAATGTAAATTGAGGATTTTAAAAAAATGGTGGAGATGAGGGGAATCGAACCCCTGTCTTACGAAGTAATCATAATACCAGCATGTCACACGTTTAGGATAAAGTTTAATCTTATCTACTTTCCAAAATAATTGGGGCCGTATGGTTAGTACAGCTTTCCACCAACCTATCAGTATTTAAGAGCCGATAGGTAGAGCTCCTTTTTGTTCACTTCTTTTTTAAACCCCATGAGTGATACGGGAGGTGATTAGGCTGCTACAGCTAAATCAGCACCCATGAATGACATTACATCATCAAAGGTCCAAGTAGATAATTCTACGTCAGTTATTGTTTTGTACAGATTTAAAGACATCTAGCACTTCTGTCTACGTGTGGTACTACCATTCTCATCGCAATCAAATCCATGGCATCCCCATATAATTATGTAAATATAAGAAATTTATTTGATATTACCAAATTAATTTGTCTTTGCAAACTGCAAAAGATTTGGAAGATATAATGAAAGTCTAGGCATTTGTTCAAATACCGTTTTGATTGATTTTTTATTTGCGCCTTTAATTTCTTCCTCTGTACCTTTAATTTTCCAATTAATGATACAAAAACTATAATATCCAGATGATTGAATAATATTTAAATTATTTTTATGTATTTCAATTATAGATGAATTTTTATCATTTACTCTTTGAATAAAAACTCTTTCAATATATCCGGTTTTATAATCATTCTCAACCGGCGTTGGTATATGCGCAACAATTCTTGGAGACGTGAATGATACCCCCTTTTTTAATATCAATGTAGTATATGAATAAATATTTTGAGAATCGTTTGCCATTTTATTGGTTTTGCTTTTGTTGTCTAAATTGTCCAGTTACACTTGTTGTCCACATATTTCCCGAAAAATTATGTTCAATTTCTACAATTTGAAAAAATCCAAAATCTCTATATTTTTTAGGGATACCATATACATTGAAAACATCACCACGTCTTAATCCACTTCTACCCAATATTTTAAAACTATATTTAATTGGAAGTGGATGTGATGTGGCCTTTATTTCTTTTAATCCATAATCTTCAAATGCATTATTTTTTATAATATCAAAAAGCTGCGTATCATCACAACAATAAATTTTAAAATTATCATTAAAATATGATATCCCTTTTGTTGCAATATCTAATGCATCTGGAGAAATATTAAATTTTTCCGGATTAGGAACTACATCAATCTTACTTAAATTTGCAGTAATTGTTGTTTTATTTTGGTCATCCGCTGTTGCTTCCGCCGTCTGCACATCTTCTAATAATTTACCAAATGCTCTTCCAGATGGAGTATCGGCCGGTGTAATCTCTTTAAATAAACTTGGATTTACCGCTGCTGCTATTGCCTGATTTGCAGATGGTGTAAATTTAGTATAAACATCTTCACCCGCTGCATTAACAAATGTTTCATATTTTCCACCCATCGCCTGACCGTACGCGATGAATGCTTTTTGCCACCATTTTTGATTTGATGGTTTTGGTTTACATTTGCCCATTTCGGTAGCAAGTTGTACCTTTAATGCCTGTAATTGTTGGTTCACATTTGGCGTACTCCCCTTATTTGTATTTCCGGCTGTATTTTGTTGAACTCCTTTATTTTTTACAAATTCAACCCCTTTAAAAAATTTATCCGCGCTTTTAGAAAAAATTCCACCAACATCTATTGTTTTCGAATCAGGATTACTTATATAATCTTGTCTTTTTAAAATAATTTGATTAGTCATTTCAGATGGTATATCTATGGAAAGATTAGCTTCCAAAAATACTGATTTTTCTCCTGAATGTGCAAAGTTTCTTATAGTAGATGAATTTTTGCCCGCCCAGTTTTCATCTATTATTTTTAGTATTATATTACCATCTTTATCAGTTTGTTCGGCTAATTGAAAATTCCAAAATGAATTTACGGCGGATGACATTTCATTCAACATATCCATCAAAACTTCTCTTATCGATTTATTAGAAGAATTTTTCAAAGCTTCCGAAAATACATTAAAATTAATATATAAATTTCCAAGCTCACCATAATAACCATCATTTTCATAATATCCCATATAATTTCCTTTTTGGGGATTTTTAGGGTCTATTGGTGCAGGTCTTAACCCTTTACCATCTGATGAATTTTGAACAAAAGCTATCTTTTCTGTTACAATTGATGCTGCGGCCGCTTGTGTACCATTTTGCGTAAATAATTGATTTGGTACACTATTCCACGGTAAATTGTTTTGTACAAATCCAGATTTAATTACAGGTGCTTTAGATACTTGATATGATATATTAATTGAATTATCAATATACGGTGAATTTATAACATTATTAGCATTAACCGAATTTACATTTAAATAGTATTCTTGAAAATTAGGAATTGTACCTGGTATTAAAAGTTTTGATGCTTTTGTAGAAAATATTCCAGGAAAGGCTCCTATATGTCCATTTGTTGCTATTTTAACCGTTATCTCTTTATTTCCAACCTTATACGTTGATAATCCATTATTACGATTTAAAATTTCCAATGCCTTTTCAAAACGAATATATTTGTTTTGAGATACCAATCTTTCTTTTTCAATCGCAACACCACTTACTGAAAATTCTTTTTCAAGGCCTACTGTTTGTTTTAAACTATCCAACCAATTATCGTTTGCAAAATCAAATATATCAGTTGAAACAACATAATCAAAATTAATCAAATCCCAATATCCAACTCTTGAATTTGCGTTATTACTGATTTCATTTATTAACCCCTGCACTTCAAATGTTTGTCGTGTTGCGGGAAGTTTATTGTACATCCATTTCCATCTTCTTAATCCTTGATTTTGCAAAGAATATGAATTATTTTCTATATCGGCCTGACTATATGGTGGAGCTTCTGGTAAGTTATTAACTTTTCTTCCAGTCACCTTTCCAGCCTTATCCGTTGTTTCGGTTATTTTGTTTATATTTTGGTGTAATTGTAAGAATGTTGGTAATCCAGGCATACCCCTTAAATTAACCGTCAGAACATAAATATCCCCTTCCGAAGTCATATCACCACCAACTATGAATCCAAAAAATGAATCATAATCACCACCCGATTTAATTCGTTTTTCATTCAATACCCCTGCATTTAAATTTTCATTTGCCGCTTGAAAAGAAATTTCGTCAGAAGATAGTGGTGTATTGTTAGGATTTTTTATATCTATCAGATGAGATTGAGCCCTATCACTATTCCAACCATATTCAATTAATAAAGAATGTCCAGGTTCCATACAATGTTCTTGTACCATTTCAGCCTGTGCTAGAGAAAAACATTTAATTACTACTTTAGCATGTCTTGAAATTTGGTCTTTACCTTCTTTTACTTCTAAATCCGTAATTATGGGCGATGGTCTTAATACCAAATCACCGGTCCAAGGTGTAGTAAATGGAAAAACAGGATCCAGTTTCCAATTAAGTCCCAACATTCCACTCACATATTTGTTTCCATATATTGAAGGTGAACTTTTTACACTTATAACATTTTTATTTGCATCAAGTGTTGGTGTTGCGGTATCTGAAATTATTGGGGAGTTTGGATTGGATTCCATTATCAACCCATCGCCTGTTCCTGATATTAATCGTATAAACGGTACTAATTCGGATGACGCTAAAGAAGTGTTACCCAACGGAGATAATCCTTTTCCAGAAGAATTTATATTGGCATGTATATCTCTATTAATTGATGCAAAAATTGGAAACATATTTATATCATTGTTTGTTCTAAAATACTTTGTGGATTCATTGGTATTCTCAAAATAGTACCATCTTTAAATCCAATTGGTGCACTATGAATATTATTCGCCGCGGCTATTATCCACCACAAATTCGAGTCTTTATAAAACTGATATGCTAAAGTATCCAATCTATCACCCGTTTCAGTAGCAACATACATATCATTAAATTGTTCAGGAATATTAGGATATATTTTTGGCAAAAATACCTCTCTTCCATCGATTGTCTTTTTTGTTTTATTGTATCTGTATCTCATACTATTAAATAATTATTTTAATTATTAAAATTTAATACCGTATATTGGCGCGCCGGAATTGAAAGAAGCTCCACCTGCAGGGAGTGTAACTAAATTTGTGTTGGTTTGTTTTGTTTTATTTGCACTTCGCTGTACTGTTTGTACCTGTGCAGTTCCTTTTTTTAATTTCGTATCTTGAGTTGTACTTACCTGAACTGATGATACGCTTCTAAAACTAATAAATGGTGCACCCATATATCCCGGTGCAAATGAATTTGTATTGGGTTGTGATGGAGTTTTCCCCGCTGGCTTTTCTTTTGCATCCTGTCCTTTAACTCCACCTAACGCATCAACTACATCCGCACTAACCTGTCCAATTTTTATACTACTGCCAACAATACCTTGAATACCAGCTTCTAAAAAGCTACCTAATGTAGCCGGTAATGTTAGTATTTCACCACAAGTTGCTGCCAATCCAAACCACGCACCTTTTGCAACTTCTCCAACAGCATAAACGGCATTTGGTGCATTGTATGCGGCTTTCCATGCCTTTCCAGAAGCATTCCACAATTCATAATTTTCTTGACCCATATTATTTCTAGCTTGGGTAAAAAAATATTCAGTTTCTTCAAAGTTTTTTTTAAATTGGTCAATACTATAACTAAGACCTTTTGTTCTACTATTAACTAAATTAGTGGCCTCTCCGATATTATATCCTTGTGCAATAAATCTATCAAAATTTTCCAAATCAGTTCCGTCCCAATTTTGTGCAATACTTGATATATCATATTCTTCGATATTTTTTCCGGCGGTTTCACTATGTCCTGGTTTATGACCTAGTTTGTTTTTTATATATGTTATAACTGCCTTTTCCGCTCGCTTTCCTATTGAAAAAAATCCTATTTCACCTTTTATGATTAGTTCGTCCGAATATTTTGTTTGTGCAAATTTAATAATAGCTACTTTCGAAAACCCAGGATCTTTGGTAGTAATGAACTTTTTATATTTATATGCAGAAGTTAAAGCACTTGGTATGGCCCCTTCACCGCCTACCGGGCCACCCCCAGCAAAATTGGATAACTTAAAAAGTTCACTATAAATATTATACGAAACACTACCAGGAGTAATTTCTTTACCAGCTACCGCATCGCCAATTGTACTAACTACGCCTTTTGCTAAAATTTTTACACCGGTTATAGCCAAGTTTGCAGCTACCCCTTCACCTGGAACACTTTTTATTATAGATAAAAATGCGTTTAAAGTTTCTTTAGTTACCAATCCTGCAATTTCTCTTTTATATTTTTCACCATATTCCGCTTTTAAAACTGCATCAAAATTGTTTTCAGTTAAAATATACATACTCCCATCAGATGCTTGCCACAAAACGGTATTACCAGACGGCTTTTTTGGTACGACTGTTGGGGTTGCGGGTTGGCGATTGTTGCTATCTGACATTTTTATTTTTTATTAAATTGTAAATGTATTTGTGGTTAGGTCTGGTGTAGTAATATTTTTTGGCGTAAAATCAGTATATCCATATAGAATACTATTTGGTGAAGTATTATTTCTTCCTTCAATAAATTTCAATGTAATTTCCACATTTATAATCATCGGTAACTTATATTCATCAGCCGGATTATTTTCATCCACCGAATATACAAATCCACCAAAAAGTTTAGGAACAATTGGTGATGTTAATTTTTTATTCATACCAATTTCCCAAGGAGTAGTTTCATCAACCGTATATGATAAGCTATCAATAAAACATTCTTTATTTTTATATAAATTACCAATTGTAATTTTTAAAATTGGTGGTACAACGGCACCACTTATTCCTTTATAGTCCTGTGGGTATGTGTATGATGCTAATTCATTAATTCTTTCCCAATTAAATTGATGCTCCATTAAGTTTAAAGAAAATACTTTAAAACTAAACGTCACACTTCTTTCAATACCACTATATGTGTAAAAAGAAAAAGGATTACCTATAAATTTATTAGTTTCCCAAGATGGAGTAAATGTTTCCGATAAATCTGCGATTGTACATCTAAATTGTAAAGTTTCATTGTTGTATATGGAATAGAATTTCAATGGTATATAATCATAACTATCTGCACTATTACCTGCAGAATCTAATGTCGCAGATTGTCCACTATAAACTATACTGTTCATAATATTCAAAGCATCTGCTCCATCACTCATACCTCTCTTTTTAAATCTATTTTCTTTAGTAATTCTATCATAATCGGAATATTTTATAGGCTCTGACTTCAAACTTTCTAAAATTGGATTTGGTCCAATTTGAGCAATTTGGCCAAACTGTAATGATAATGGCGCTTCTCCTGGTCTCTGAACTCGTTGGCCAGTAATAGATTCATAAGCTGATATTTTAGCTTCTAAAAATACAGTAGATAAATCGTTTCTATCAAATGGTTCCGGATTTTTTAATGTTGCTATATTACGTTTTGCCGAATATGGTTGGTCAGATGACCATTTGAATCCCGTTGATGTTGTTGGTTGTGTGGTTTGATTACTTCCACCTTTTTTATTTTTTCTTTTATTAAAAATCAAACTGCTCAATTTACCAATACCACCAGCAACTAATCCCCCTGCAATAGTGCCGGCGGTGGACATTAAAACATCCTTAGTCTGACCCATTATGTCTTTATTATTTTTCAATAAACCATCTATAAGTTTGGGTATTCCTTTTTTATTTTTTAATCGTATGATTTTTTTATCAATATCATACTCATGGATAAAATCCTGCTCTTTTTTTGCTCTACCTTTTTCAAATTCTTCCGCAACTTTTGAAGGTATCATCGGTTCTGGTAAAAGTCTACCCAATGTTCTACTAGCAACATCCGCTAATATATCAGTACCCAATGCTCTAGTATCAAGTTTTGGTGGTACTCTATCTTCTTTTTTTAAAAATAAATTTGAAATTTTATCACCTACTAAATTTCCTACCGCACTACCAATTTTATCGGTTAGACTATCGGCCAATCCAGCACCACTTGCTCCTATACTTCTTAACATTAATTGTTTAGAACGAGTTGTACCATTGATAATTCTGAAATAATCACCACCATAAAGAACAAGTTTTGCAGTATCACCAAATGCTTTCAATCCTGCGGTTTCTTCTTCTAAACGAGTTTCTTTTAATCGTATAGTATCTTTTCTTCTTTTATTTATTTTTTCAGTAAGTGGTTGTAATATTGGATTGGTAGTTTGTATCTGAACATCTTTACTATTTTGGACAGAGTATGCTTCTTCTACCGTTTTTCCGGCATTAGTTCCTTCCGATATTCTTTGTGTTTTAAATAATTCTAATAATGTTGGCATATTATAAAAGTCTTTGTCCGTAAGAGAAGTTATTTCTCGTACTTTGTTCACTTGCTACTGCAATTCCAGTTGTAACTTTTTGTCCATCTAGATAAGTATTGGTTCTTATTTTACCGGAATTCATGTCCTGTCTTAATGCTTTCATTTCCTGAACTAGGATACCAATAGCTTGTGATGTGGCGACACCTCCTGCAAATGGTAAGGCTGATGCTGCTCCCAATTTCCCGGCCTGATTTAATCTATCAAGTCTATCAACTACACCCGGTCCAACTGCAATTTGGTCATTTGAACTTGGGGCAAATATTCCACCTTCTTGTGTCGATATTCTAGTTTTTCCACCATCAGTTATTGCCATATCACCCACATTCTTAGCTTTACCCATCGATGCCATCATAGCCGCAATTACACCTGCCGCTAATGCAACTCCAATAAACGGCATTGCACCATATGTAGAATATACTTTTGCAATTGCTGCCATTTGTTGTGCAATTGCAACTTTTTTAGACATGATATACATAGCACCTAATCCTGCTATAATCGCTGGGAATAATCCTGGAACATAATTTAATACTTTAAATATGAATCCAAATCCTTCAGCTAAAATTGTAATTACCGGTGTTAATCCTTCCAATAATGGTACAACAGCAGTACCCAACGAAGCAGCTATTCCTTTGAATGCGTTTTCCATTTTAGTAACACTATCTGCTATTTCTTTTTGTGCTGCTAATTCTTTAACTTTATCCTGCAATTGTGAATCACTTAAGTCCGTAAGACTTAATCCCTTATCCATTGCATCAGCTACTAACTTTTTTTGCTCATCACTCAGTCCAACTAACCTTTCTTGCATTGTAAGTTGTTTACTGATTTCTTCAACAGACATACCGGCTGCATCGGCTAATGCTCTTTGAGTGAATACATCTTTATTCCTAAAGTCACCTGTTCTTTGTACCTGCCTTAATATTTCTTTTTGTGCATCTACAGTTTTACCAGCAAATGCCAATGCTCTAGCTTGCGTTAAATTAAATTGCCCACCTACAAACGTTGCCGCTACTAATTCCTTTTCAATTCCGTTTTCAAAATCTAAAAGAGATTCTGTTGTTTTTAGAACACTTTTTAAATTAGTACCCAATCTTCTAGCTTCTATTGCCGCTCTTCCTAACGCATTTATATCACCTTTAAAATATTTGTAAGACTCTTCGGCAGATTCTGCGATATCTTTAAATAATTGTGATGGTGCAACACCGGACATTTGTGCCAGGTCTACCAATTGCATGGAAACATTTTGTGCAGTTTGTGCAGTTAATCCAGCCATACTTTGAAAAATCATATTAACAGCTGCTGCATCAGATTGTGCAATTCCAAAGTTTTTATTCATCACAGTTAAAGATGAAACAATTCCTTTGGTAAATGGTATAGAGTCTCCAAATTCGCTTTTTAACGCCTTTACACTTTCATATACATCTTCCGCTTCTACACCTAAATCCGCAAACTCATGTCTAATACTCTTAACCTGATTATCTACATCCTTTGTTTGCTTTGCCGTTAAACCAGTTTCTTCTCTAAATTTTTTGGCTGCACTATTTAGTTCGGTAAATTCCTTTATAGCAAGTGATATTAACCCTGCTATAATTACAACAGGACCTAAACCTTTTGCAATTCCTTTTACCAATGACGTTATACCAGATACTAGATTACTCAAACCTTCCGGTAATGAATTTGTAATATCATTTAGTTGAGATTTCAACTCAACATATCTTTCTTGTTGTGCAAGTAATAATTGATTTCTTTCAAAAATTTCTTCTGCTAATTTTTTATCTTCTTCCGATAATCCAACTATTGATGATTGAAATTCTTGTCTTCGTTTAGCTGCATCACTTATACCAAAAAATGATTCTTTTTCAAATGCAAGACTATCTGCTGAATCAATTTGTGTTTGTCTTATCTTTTCTAATTCTGCTCTTCTTGATTCCAATGATGCCAATTCATCACCACTTGCATTAATTTCTTTCTTTTTAATATCTAAAATTCTAGCGGTAATTGCAGCAAATGCACCACCACCCTTTTCTTGAGAAACTAATAAATTTTTTACCTGTGGTGATAATTTTGCAAACGATGTTCCAAAATCTTCTTGAAGGTCTAAATAATCCTGTTGTTTTTCCGCTGCTTTTTTCCAAAAGTCCGCATAGTCCTCAACCTTATCTGTTATTTCAGTTATAGCATCTAATTGATTTCCAATATTATCGAGATGCTCTTTATCTTTTTGATTTCGTTTTTCTAAACGTTTTATTTCATCGGCTCCCGCTGTGGCAATACGCTTATTCCTCTCCTCAAGACGTTGCATGATTTCATCACGCTCTCTGAGTAGTTTATTTTGTTTTTCCAGTTCTTCTGGAGTAAGATTCCTAACCTCTGCCATTCTTTATTAATTATTTTACAAATCCATGCTTTAAAAGATAGCCGTAAATTTCAGGATCATCTTTTTTTACTGTATCTAAATAGTTTTTAGATTTTGCATCAATTGCATCAATTTTAGCCTGCAATTGTTTTAAAACCGGGTCATTATCAATTACTTTTTGAAGTTTTTCAGGTGTTTTTTTACTTGTGAATAAACCCCAAAATTCATTTATATATGATTCGGATATTTTATATTTTTTTGCCATTTTAAATTGTTTACACTTATTCAAACTATAAATATCTACTAAAAGAAAAAGTTAGGAATAAGTAAATACTTTACCTAAACCTAACTTTTGAACTACCTGTGTTATTTTGTGCTTTTTTAGCCTGTTCTGCTTCCTTTTTCTTTGATTCTACCAATTTATTGTAGTAGAACATTCTTAAATAAGTTGGCATTTTATATAATTCCATCATTGAAAATCCATTACTATACTCAACCATATCAAAGATTTGAGTATGAAGTAATGCACTATGATTCTTCGGAAGGCCAAAAAAAGGTCACGCCCATTGGAATGGGCACCACCTCCAATTCCCCATCTTCATGTGTAAATTCAAACACCATGTCCATATCTGGAGAAACTTTTTTAACATAATCTCTAAATGCTTTACTATCTTTAGCCAAAAATGAATTATTAACAAATTTTGTAATAAATCCTAAATCTGCATTACCATCAATCGCTTTAATCATATATCTCAATCTGGTAGTGATTTCAAATGAAGTATCTTTATTCAATTTTTCTAAAGCCTGTATATCTCTATCAATCAATTTTTCATCACCATGTGTAAGAAGTCTAAATGTTATCTTATTCTTGCCGATAGGTGTAACGAATTCAAATTCATTTTTATTATTGAAAGATGAATAATCTATATCTTTAACATTCACCTTTGAAAGGTCTATATTTGCTTCCAAAGTAGTATTTTTCTTTTTTGAATAAAAAGAAACGTTATATTCAGGACCATATCCTAACAATCTTGTTGCTAAAATAATTGCGTTTTTATCACCAATTGAAATATCGTTTATATTAACGCTATCAACAACAACTGATTCAAACAATTTATCTAAAACAATACCTTTTTTAATCAAATTTGCAGAAGAAAGTATATCTTCTTCTTTTGCTGTCATATATTTGATTGTAATTCTACCCGATGCAAGTGGGCTATCTTTTGGATATATTAATCCTTTTGATGGAAGGTCTAATACTTCCGTTGGAAAATCATAATTTTTTTCACTCATAACATTACTTTATTTAGTTTGTATATATAAATACATAAAACAAAAAAATTTGAAAATAAAAAAGGGATACTTTTGGTATCCCTTCTTTTTTATAATGTTTTGAATATTAGTATTCAAGAACTGCGTAATCGTATGTAAGTGTTAATTCAATTGATACTGGTTCGTTTGTTGACGAAAAATCCAAATCACCAAAAGATGCTCTAGAAATGAACGCTCCATGAAGTGTCCATTGTTCAACCTTATCACCTACTGGACCTAACATATAAAAGTTAATAGTCTTTTTGTAGAATTCTGCATATCCATCACGTCCGGTAATAGATTCATGAGATAAACGTATCCATTCCATTACCAACTGCGCTGCAGATGGAACAATTGGGTCATAAAGTGTCACGGATAAATCCTGCCACTCACCTTTACCTTTTAACTTTCTATAAGTGTTGATATGGTCTATCTTCACAGTTTCAAACTGAATTTCAGGTCTATTTGCGGTTTTAACCATAAATGCCGGAATACCTACTTCTGCCATTTCCATGTAGTAGCGATTCTTCATTTTTGGCTCAAACTGCCTGAATATCATCTGCTCATATGGTAATATTAAATTGTCTGCCATTTTTTGTTCCTTTTATTTTACTTTTATAAATATCAATTGATTGTAGTTTCCATTATTATGCTGAGAATGATGCTCCAGTTGGAAGAATGTTGAAATCAATTATGATGAATTCCGCAGTCTTCGTAGGCTGTAAGTAAATTGCTCCAGCTAATATGTTTCTATCAATTACATCCGGTGTGTTATTTGAATCATCCATTACAACGTTGAAAGCGTATAAACCTTGTCTTTGTTGAATTGATTCCAAATAAGGATTCACAGTGTTAATGAATCTGCTTCTAGTTTCTGCAGTATTTTGTTCAAATACTAAATATCTAGATGTAGATGCAATAAACTTCTTAACAGCGATAAGTAATCTTCTTACGTTGATTCTATCTAATGCAGATGCTTTATCTTGCAATGTTTTCTGTCCGAATGCTACAATACCTTGTCCAGGGAATGATGCAATTGGATTTACTTTGTTCTCATATAGAGTATCTCTTTCAGAATGTGTTAATCTATTCAATACACTAACTGCTCCGGTAATACCACCTCTATTCAAACCAGCAGGTGCGAACCACTCAGCCGCCAATCTATCACTACTTGCAAATACTGCAGGTAATAATACTGATGGTGGAACGGTTGTTAATTTATTAGTATTAACATCTATCGTTTTTAACCAAGGATAATAACAAGCTACATAGTTTGAATCTACTGAATTAGCTTGCTCAGTTGCGGTTGTAATTGAAGATTGATAATCAGTAAAGTCAGCGATGTAGAAACAATCTTGTCTTTCTTCACACATATCAATTAACTTTTGTGTTACCGCTGGGTGAAGTTCTCTATTAATACCAGGTGCTGCAACTAAATTAATATCGTATTCATCTGGATTAGAAAGTGCGTTTATTGCTTTAACATATGCTTGTGAACCTGCTGATGTTAAGTTAGTACAATTCAATCCTTGATTGTTACCAGCTCCCCAATCTGCATCACCAGCTTTCGCTAATCTTACAATCGGATTTACACCATCAAAACCACCTTGGAATGCTACAACGAATTGTCTTTTAACCATATCCGATGCCGCAGAACCTGTCAGTTGATAACTCAATTGAGAATCAAATGCGAATGCTACGTTTGCACCAGTACCAGCACTTGTAGGTATTGGTTTTAAATATTGTGTGTTATCAGTTACAGCACCTACTGATTCATAATCAAATCCACTAAAATATATTGGAGATGATGAATTGTTAGCCGCTGAACCGGTTTGGTAAACTACCGCAGGAACTTTAGTTGCCGCAGATACTCTAACAGGGTTAGTGTATGCCCCATGTCCAAACGGTGCTGCTGAAATAGGGAATGAACCCGCTTCAGAAACTTCTACCCATACGTTAAGTGATTTATTTGAGTAATCACCATTTTCAGTTATTTTACCATTGTTATCAATTGTGAAATATCTATCACCAATTACTCTAGCGATGTATCTTGGAGATGATGGGTCTAAATTTACATTACCCCATTGTTCAATTACACTCTTTCTTCTATCAGTATCACCATATCCTCTTAAAGTTACAGTGAAAGTTGCATAGTCCGTAGAACCATCTTCACCGGCAGCCTTAACATTAGAAATACTTACTTTATATTTTTTGTTATAAACCTCACCTTGTCCAATTGTATGGAAACGGAAAAGGTCATATCTATCACCACTAATTACTTGAGATTTAATCCAAGGAGTTACAGCAGATAATGCTTCATCGGTAAAATCTTGGTCAGGTAAAATTTGAGAATAAACTGAAGAAAAAGTATCGGTTGTTGGGAATAGAGATGCACTACTTTCAAAATATAGATAAGCATATGCATTTTTACTACCAAATGGAGATTCGCCAAATACATCTTTTAAATCGTTCACATCAGATGGAAGAATAGATGCTGATATACCAGTTGTTCCACCAAATTCATTTCCTTTTATAATAAATGAACCCTTATCGGCTATATTATCTAAAATACTACCAGTTGAGTCAATCGCTTGATACGTTGCTCCAACTTTAGTATTAAATAATACACCAACTAATTTATCACCAAAACCACTACCACTGGCAAATATACCTACTGGTGCGTTTTGTGTATATCCTTCAGTACCGGCAACTCTTACAATAGTAGCAGAACCAGCTTCTCTTAAATAGTTCTGAACTGCATACTCTGTGTAAAAAGTTCCATCCGGTGTACCGAATATTGTTTCAAATTCTGATTGTGTTCTTACGATTGTTGGAACGAAAGCAGGTCCTTGTTTAAAAGGTCCTATAAATGCTCCGCCAATTTCACCAATTCCTTGCGCTAAGAAGGAAAGGTCATTTTCTCTCGTAAATACTCCAGGTGATACGATTCTTTCTGCCATTTTATTTCTCCGATTTCAGTTTTAATTTGTAGATTTATTAATGTATAAAAATACACATATAAATATAATGAAAAAACCCAAAACACAATTTCAATTAACTATGCTTTGGGTATTATACTTTTAATTTTTTTATTTTAAGGTGTTGGTGGTGTTGGTGTTACCGATCCTGATGCCCAAGGTAGAGAATTTTCAGATATATCACTAACAGCATATCTTTTCTCATATATCTCTTTTTCTATTCTACCACTAATGTGCTCCCAATAATTTGTTGAAGCAGAACCGCTTACTGTACTTTTAATCCATCCTAATACTTGTTCTTCTGTCAAGCTTTCGTATTCAGTAAAATTATCTACATCAACGTCTTCGGCTTTAAATGGAGTTGCACCAATAAATGCACCAAAAACACCATCTGCATCAGTACCTGTCACTTTCCAACGAGTACCAATTATAATGTTATCTAGTTCATCACTATTTTGCTTTTTTAAGCCTTCTAATTTCCATGTGTATTGTAATGCCATAATATATTTGTTTATATGTTATAAATATTTAGTTTTTAAAATAACGAATTAAATTTGTGAACAACCACTATAATAGTCCGTACTTAATAAATGATTATACGCTTGTTCTACTTCAGTTAATGGACTTGTTATATCTATAAAGAATTTACATTTATGGTCCATTCCAGCAGTACCAATACTAACTCCGTATTGATTATCCGATGGGTTTGTTCCAATAAATCCAATTGGTTTTGCATTAGCATCTCTGGCCGCTTTGTCTTTCCAAATAGTAACGGCTATTTCGCCAACATATCCAGCTTTCCAATAAACTTCAGTACCAGGTGTTTCATCTCTAGCTGTTAAACCATCCGGTCTAGATGTATCGGGTGGCGGTGGAACATCTGCCATTCTTTTTTCAACTCTAACACTGGTAACAACATGATATGCATTTTGTGCTTCTAATCCAGTACCAGGTAATTCGTAATTTCTTTGTATTGCCATAATTTATCCTTTATTATTAAGTATTAGTTTGTTTACAATTTCTTTCAATTCTTCAATTTCTTTTTGTTGAGTTTTGATAATTTCGTTTTGTTCTTTAATTGCTTCAATAAACAAACCTGCAAAGTTACCATATGCAACCCCATATTCATCAACATCTTCCGCATAAGTTACTACTTCAGGTAATACCTCATCAACTTCCTGTGCAATTACACCAATGTTTCTTTTTTTGGTTTCATCATCAATTCTGTTATACCAAACACCTCTTAATCTTAATAATTTATCCAAAGGATTGTCAACAGTTTCAATGTTTTCTTTTTTTCTTCTATCAGAATATGCAACAACATCACCCGTTGCGTAAATTCCTTTTTCAACATAAATACCATAAGATGAAGATGTTGATGATGTATTAAAACCAGTACAATTGTTTCCTAATGAATGATAAAATGTCCATCTACCATAGTCTTGAATGTACATACCACCATTACCACTACCATCAAACATTAAATGTGGTTGATTTCCGGTACCAATACTGATACCATACCATCCATTCCTACTTCCATCAGCTCTCCATGAACCATAAGATGATGCGTAGTTTGGATACCAGTGTGCACCATTATAATCTGAATAATATCCAGCTGTTGCCGTATATTGCCACTTATATTTAAATGAATAATTTGATGAACCTGCTAAAGTGAAACACAAATCACTCATATCATAATCGGAATAAACTCTAGTTCCTTCATAAGAACCAGCATTTGCTCCTAATTTAAGACCTGTGTGATATGCGATTCTTAAATCCGGATAAGGATAACTCCATCCACCACCTTCTTGGAAGATATTATAAGCGTTTGTACCTTGTCCAGAGTTGCCTCCAGTTCCAATGAAATCTATTCTAGCTACTCTTACATAGTTGTTAAACTCACCACTACTAAATTGTGAATAAGATTGAGGGTCACAATAATATCCTGTATTATTGGAATCATACATAATATATGCGTACAGATAATATCCAGGGTTAGAATCACTCATTACGAATTCTCTCCAACCGGATACACCACCGCCCCACTTACCTCTAGCCCAATATCTATTTGCGGTTGCATCTGCTGCACCTACCATCATCCAACCATATCCCGCTCCACCATCTGAAGTTGAATAGTGTTGACCAGATACGATACCTTGAGCGTGAACATAACCACCGCCTTGAGGGTGAGCAGTTCCACCACCCCATATATCCCATCCATTAAATCCACCAGACCAAGCATTATCCCAGTTACCATATCCAGTACCCCATCCTTGTGTACCTGTCCAATAGTTACTATCACCAGTAATATCTCTACGATTGGTGTTAGACCTACCTAACATAAATGCCGCTCTACGAGTATAATCGGTAATTGCGTACATATTAGTAGTACCATTAGGGTCAGAATAATATCCAGTATTATCTCTATCGTATGTTATATATGGTCTAGCATCGTTCATATATGTAATACGATACAACTCCATATGAGCGTTACCATATTCAATACGAATTTGCCAGTTACCAGATGAGTTCAACATACCGAAACCACTACCATCCCAATATCCAGCATATCCTCTACTATCAGATTCGTAGTTATTATAGAATTGAATACCACCATATCCATATCCACCACCCGCTGATTTCCAATATCCATTATTAGTGTACCAGTGCATTCCTCTATTTTGATTATAGAGTCCAGTACCATTGCTATTATTTCTAAACCAACCATTGTTATAAACTTCTGCAAAAGTTGGTCCCGCATCAGTTCTTACGTTTTGGTTTAAGTGAGATGACATCCATCCTAAATAAGCCATCCATATATCACCACTATCATTAAAATAGTTTCTATCATTACCATCACCCCTTCTCATTATGAAGTATCCACCGGATAGTCTTTGCCAATAAGCGTGAGATGAGTGCCATTGTAATTTATTGTATTCACCTTGCCATCCACCCGAATCACTATACAACATATTACCCGCACTAATGTACAAGTTATTTGTATGAACAAAGTTAAGTCTTGAAGAACCATTCGGGTCTAATCTATATCCGGTATCATTTGTATCATACCAAATAGTTGCATACATATCACCACCACTACCAAAGTAAGTGTTACCCCACCATAAGTTATGCATTATTACATGATAACCATTACCATATAATTCATTTACGTTAAAGTAGAAGTTTGAACGGTCGGTATAAATGTGAGCATGTCCAGTATTCGCAGGTCCAAACTCAATATATCCAGACGGAGTTTGATGTCTCCAACCCCAAGAACCACTTCTCCAATAATAAGAGCCATCACCATAATCGATTTCGGAAAGCCTAGAACGTCCAGCTGGATTCGTAAAGTATCCAGTATTATCAGTATCATAGAATATCGGTGCTCTCATTGATTCATCAGTCTCAATGTATCTTTGTACATAGAAACGAGTAAACCAGTTAGAGTGTTTAATATTACCGCCAATTGGAGTTTCTCTTAAATAAAGTGTTGTACCTTGTGGTTTCCAGAATTCCGGAGAACCAGAACCCCATTGGTGTAAACGGAACATTGCCGGTTCAGTAGAGAAGTTACCAGAAGTTGATATTTCTAATGTTCTGAATGAACCATGCGGTAATCCCCAGCCATATCCATAAGGGTCATGTCCCCACCAACCATTACCATCATTATAGTTTCTATTAGTGTCCGCACGAAGCTTATTTGTACCAATTACATTATAAATACTTGTACTAGCTTGATTACTATAATAAGATGTATCGTTTGAATCATAAAATATAGGTGCTCTTAATGAGTTACCTGCTTCCAAATAGTTGTTTACATATACCCAGTTACTTGCATAGAACTCCATATTAGTATAACGAGTACCAGAAGTATTTGTGTTGTAAACGTACATATGTCCAGATGTACTAAATCTAAAATACGCTTGACCAAACGAAGTATTAGGTCTACTAAAGTAATAAGGTCCAGAACCATCATGATATGTGTTATCAACGTTATATCCAAATCCAGCCCAATCCCAAGTATTACCTGGTTCAGAACACCACATTTGTAATTGAACAACACCGGTACCAGCACCATTATTAGATGCTAATAATCGGTTTCTTATTGTAGAATCACCATGACCACCACTCATTCGTAATCCACCATAAATTTCGGTGAATGAAGCTGGGTTAATATAGTATCCAGTATTATCCGAATCGTAGAATATTGGAGCTCTTGCACTATTTGCGAATTCACTATATCCTCTATCTACTCTAAAGTAAGAATCTCTAATCCATCTCCAAATCCAACCATAAGATGTATCATGCATACCCATAGTGTTACCACCATTATTGTAGTCATGCATCAATGTCATTTGAGAACCTAAAGCATATCCGTTCCAACCATTTCTACCATTAGCATTTGTAGTTGCTACAGTTCCATATGGATTACCAACGTTTTCAGGAGATGCAATACCTCTAGAATATGGAGTCCAATACATACCACCTGAACTTCTTTGATAAATCCAATCACTCACATACACCGTCACCATTGAAGATGTACCATTAGGGTCTACATAATATCCGGTATCATTAATATCATACCAATAAGGTGCGTAGATATATCCATTACCATGAACTCTATATACCCAACCACCACCATTATTAACAGCATATCCGTAAGTTGCACCATTTGAAACTTCAACGTACATACCATAATCATGTGCACTCTTATCAATTCTTAATCCCCAGTCATTGTTACTTCTATCGGATAAAGTTAATACAGCATCAGTACCGCCTAAACTAAATGGATTTGATGCTCTATAAAGTATTACTGACCCATTATCAATACCACCCGCTATTAAACCATTGTTGATTTGTAGTCTATTAAGTTGAGAAGTTGAATTTGCATTAATGTAATAACCTGTATCTGAAATATCAGAGAATATCGGTGCTCTTACATCACTGTCCGAATAGATAATTCCGGTATATTTTATGTTACCACCTTGCCATCTTTCATACGATGCCTTATCGGAAATCGTTGAAGTTGGTGAGAATGTATATGTACTACCATGTGTTTCAGAATATGATGTACCACTGCCATTCGCAAAATGTACCGATGTACTACCAACAATATTAAATAAATAATAAACGGTTGCACCTCTTAACCAAATCACCAAACGAGATGATTCCGAAATTTGTTGCCAGTTTGCAATTCCATTAAATGTTCTTCCGTAATATTCTAAATTTTCATATGTTGCACCAAATCCCCATCCACTCGCTTTAACAGTGAATCTTGCATTCATTGTACTGAATCCAATTCCGGAGTATCCTGGGTCATCATATCCACCTCTTTCAATTACGAATTCACCATATTGTTGAACAGTTGCACCCGCGCCAATATTAAGAATTACTGGATAGAATGTACTAGCATTACCACCAACAGTTATAGCGGTTCTAGCTACGTTATCCAATCTTTGTGCGTATTGAACACCACCTTGAATTATATTATCTACTTGAAGTGTTAATAATCTTGAAGTACCATTCGGGTCTACTCTATAAGTTGTGTTATCATTATCATAGTAAATAGATGCATAGAATCCTCTACTTGCCGAATGTGTATTATCATACATCGCAACTTTAAACCAACCGCCACTATTTGGCCAGAATCTTCTGAACCATAATGAATCGGTTGAACCGCCTGCTAATTGCCATCCATACGCACTATTATATGCATTTGTATAGTGAAGTGCTTGCATTCCTGTCCAATGTGATGCATCACCAGGACTATTTGCAGGAGATGACCAAGTATCAAAGAAACCACTACCCCAAGTCATTACTGAATTAAAGTCAGTAGTTCCCCATCCCATAGAACCTACCCAATAGTTAGAATCTGATGTGTGTGCCCATCTTGGAATATTATATTTCCAAGTTCCTTTTGTACCTTCTACAGTTCTAGCAGTAAATCCATTTATACTGGTATCTCTATCAGATGCCGGATTTAGGAAATATGTACTATCGTTCCTATCTAAAAATCTATTTGCGTAAATATCACCATATAATTCCATTATAGATGAACCATTTTCTCTACCGATATAAGCAAACTGCCCATTACCGGCACTATTATCCATAAATCTTACATAAGAGTTGGTATTATTATTATTACTATCAAGTCTTAAAATAATATCATTAAATGAGTTTAAAGATACACTATCACTAAAGTTTCCATTAAGGTCAGTTGATGCTAAACCATGATTACTATACGAATCATAAGCAGCATCCCAGTCCAATGAAATATATGCTAATCTACTAATATATGCACTATATGTACCATACGTTCCCCAAATGGAGTATTCACTACCAACTCTAAATGAACCCTGTGCTCTTATATATGCATCTACATACACATTTTTAGAACCTCTAGAACGAATCCAAGTACTATCCTGCATAAACCATCCACCACCCCATCCAAATGCAAGTTCTTCATCTTTAAGGAATGATGAAGTACCTCTACCGAATACAATCGCATCGTTGTTACCTATTAATTGTATTGAACCATTTATAAATAATTTATTAGCGGTTGGATTACTACCTACAGCTGCACTATTATCCGAAGATGTATATGAAAAATCAGTTGTATTAATTCCAAGTCTATCTTTTAACCATGCTCTACCATCACCAGTAACTTCAAATTCAGTGTCCCAACCATTTGTATGCAAACGGAATGAATCAGTTTCATCAAAATGAATTGAGAATCCATCTCTACCAAAAACACCTCTTGAAGTTCCATGATAACCAATACCCATATGGTTATTAGCACCACCTCTAATGTTTATTGCGTTCCAGTTTTCACTACCACCATCATTTACTAAAATATTTTCAGTACCATTGCCTCTATGCGGCATTGTTATATAAAGTAAGTTGGAAGTGCCGTTTGGATTTAAATAATATCCCGTATTATCTTGGTCATAAAATAATGGTGAACGAGTATCCACATAAGAATACAATCTACCATCACTATCTAATCTCATACCTTCAGTACCATTGATTGAAGTGAAATCGGATGTATTATTTACATAGAATCTTAATCTACCGCCGGTTGCAGTTCTACCTGCTATGATATAGTTATCACCATTATTACCCAATTGAAGATGATACCAGTTAAATGAACCATGATAGTTGTTAGAACCCGCAGTATAACGTGCTCTAAAATATGATGATGCATTTGGCGTATAAATGTCACCAGTTGAAATATTTCCTCTATTAGTTACAGTTGCTAAAGTTTCAGATGCAGCAGTACCACTAATATCGGTCTGCATTGTTGCTCTACCAACAGTTCTTATTAAAGATAAACCGGAAGTTGATGCTTCGGTAATTGACCAGTTTTCTAAATATGAATGTCCTTGGTCATAAATACCTCTTACATTAAATCTACCATAGTAAATGTTACTTGAAAGATGAATACAAACTTTACCACTACCATTTCTACCAATAGAAACGGTACCAGGATCCCAACCACCTTTGTTTATATAAGATACACTTGTCCATCCTGAAGGGTCTGGTGAATATGCGTACCAAACAATTTGTAAATGAATAGGTGCACCATTTCCATATGCATATCCTTCAATAATAACAATAGGCATATTAAATACGCCATAATCAATATTTGTGGTAATTAGATACCCGGTTGAAGGAGTTGCACCACCGGCATAATAACCGGAAGTTAATGAATGATATCCAGTTGCTATTTGAGTACCTCTAATAACATTTTGTCTTGATGTTGAAGCAGGGTCTACATAATATCCTGTATCATTTCTATCGTATAAAGAATCCGCATCAATTCTACCCATAGTATGAGTAGCAAATGAAGTACTACTACCAGCGTTCCAAATATATCCAGTTGGAGTACTACCTAATGCCGCACGATAGTTAATGTACATATTTCCGGTTGTACCACCTAATGTTATTTCATTACCTGCTGATGTAATACTGAAATATCCTGTATTAGTATCTATATAATTTGATGCACCATCTATTTCAACTTTTCCAAAACGTACCGTATCGGTTGTTCTTACGTTTTGGTTCATTGCATACAATTCATTTGCTCCCTGGCCGGTATCAACGGTTGCAAATGTCACCGCATCCGTAGTTCTTACGTTTTGGTTCATTGCATATAATTCGTTTGCACCTTGACCAGTATCGACCGTTGCGAATGTAACCGCATCCGTAGTTCTTACGTTTTGGTTCATTGCATATAATTCGTTTGCTCCTTGTCCGGTATCAACTGTTGCAAATGTCACTGCGTCCGTTGTACGAACATTTTGATTCATTAAGTAAACTTCCGTTGCACCTTGTCCAGTATCTACAGTTCCGCTAAGAACTACGTTACCACCTACATACAATCCATCTTCAGCGTACCATCTATCATTTGCTTCTTCCCAATAGAATGTCTTTGTTGCTGCATTACCTCTCTTAACTTCTATACCAGCATTTTCAGTTGGTGTAGTTGATGCTCCAATATCTGCATTTAATGTAATGATATTATCACCTACATTTAAAGTTGTTGTATTAATATATGTTGTTGTACCACTTACAGTAAGGTCACCACTAATTGTAGCGTTACCAGTTACCGCTAACGTAGTACCATCGAATCTTAAATTTGCTTCAACTGTACCATTTGGTGCAGTTCCATTTAATGTGATTACACCATTATCAGTATTACCCGTTAATGCCAATAATCCAGATGTTCCTCCAGAACCTGCGGTACCAGTTGTTCCAGATGTGCCCCCACTACCAGATGTGCCACTCGTTCCACCACTACCAGAAGAACCAGATGTGCCACTCGTTCCACCACTACCAGATGAACCAGACGAACCACCACTTCCCGATGTTCCTCTAGTACCAGATGTGCCTGCACTTCCAGATGAACCTGATGTACCAGTTGTTCCAGATGTGCCCCCACTTCCGGATGAACCACTACTTCCTGAACTTCCAGATGAACCCGCTTGTCCACTTGAACCGGAACTTCCAGATGAACCACTACTACCTGAAGTTCCAGATGAACCTGATGAACCAGAAGAACCAGAGATTCCAGATGAACCACTGCTTCCAGATGTACCAGCTGTACCGGCTGTACCTGCACTTGAAGATGTGCCAGATGAACCACCACTTCCCGATGTACCAGATGAGCCACTACTTCCAGATGTGCCACTCGTACCTGCAGTACCAGCCGTTCCACCGGTACCTGCACTTGCAGATGTACCAGATGAACCACCACTACCGGATGAACCCGAACTTCCAGATGAGCCACTACTTCCCGATGTACCACTACTACCAGAAGCACCACCGCCACCAGTTAAACCAGATGAACCACCACTTCCTGATGTGCCACTACTACCACTACTTCCGGATGTGCCAGATGAACCAGAACTTCCTGATGTACCTGCCGTACCACCTACACCGGTCAGACCAGATGTACCACCTGTGCCGGCAGTACCAGTTGTTCCAGATGTGCCCCCACTTCCGGATGAACCACTACTTCCTGAACTTCCGGATTGGCCGGCAGTACCACTACTACCACCACTACCAGATGTGCCAGCAGTTCCTGCTGAACCAGATGTGCCACTACTTCCAGATGAACCACTACTTCCACTACTACCAGATGAACCCGAAGAACCACCACTACCAGATGTTCCACTTGTGCCTCCACTACCGGATGTACCACTTGTGCCTCCACTACCAGAAGAACCAGATGAACCGGAACTTCCACTACTTCCTGATGTGCCACTCGTTCCACCACTACCGGAAGAACCAGAGCTTCCTGATGTACCACTTGTTCCTGAAGAACCTGAAGAACCAGAACTTCCTGATGTACCAGATGTGCCACCACTTCCAGAAGAACCAGATGAACCGGAACTTCCACTACTTCCAGAGCTACCAGAAGTACCAGATGTACCACCGGTACCTGATGTACCAGAACTTGCTGCTGCAAATCTTCTACTAATTCTACCAGTTGTTGTATTTAATACTAAAACTTCATTTGTTGAATTATCGGTTGGTATTGTATCTCCCGTTACAAATATTGAGCCACTTATACCTACACTACCGGTAAATTGATGATTATCAGAAACATTGTCACCAAATTTATTTGAACCTGATGAAAATATTACCGATGAAGATATTAATACGGTAGAAATTTCAGTTGTTGTTATTCTACCACTTACGTTAAGATTTGAAGTGATTGTAAGAGAGCCAGTTATATTAGAATTACCATTAACAGATAATCCACCACTAATAGATGTTGGTACATTTACTACCAATCCTCTATTTGGCGATATATTTGCTGTTGCTGAACCAGATTTTAACTGATTCAAATCTCCTAAAGCTTCCGCTGATAGATTAAATAAACCACTACCATCACCTCTAAAAAGTGAAGATGTTACGGAACCACTAATTTGGACATTACCTCTTAATTCAAGAGGAGCACCATTATTGGTTACACCAATTACGTTTGTTTGAACACCGGAAGCAGAAAAAGGACCAACAACACTCACCGATGCCGATGAAAAGTTGGCAATTCTACTACCACTTACAAACAAAGAAACCAAGCTTGCGCTTAGTTGATTTAAACCATTTGCTGTACTACCCAAATTCGTCATTAATCACAATCTTTATGTTATTTCCAAAACCGAAACAATTACATCTACTGAACTAGCTGCTGATGAAACAACTGATAAATAATCATTTTCTTCCATCACCAATTTTTGTTCGCCACCTACTAAAACAGCAGAACCACCAGGAACTAATAAAGCATCCTTAACTAAATATACAGTTTTAGATGTTGATGTATCAGTTAATCTTACACTAACCGATATATTATTAGATACAACATTCGCAACACTCACACCTATAACCGTAGCTGATGTTTGTGCTGGTGCTGTGTATGTTATTGTATTTGTTGTTCCTATTGAACCCGTTATACTATTTTTAAAAGTGTTTGCCATTTTTTTGTTTCATTTTATCCTAATGCTATTGCAAAAGCTATAGCAGAATCCAATACATTTACTCCATCTACTAAATATCCACCTTCGGTTAAATAAATAGAACCCGTTATAGATTGAGAACCAGATACAGTAAACTTATTAGTAACTATTAAAGTATTAAAAGTTGCCTGCTGAACTTCAATCTCTCCTTTAAACGAACCACTAAAAGAACCCGTAAAAGAACCGCTCAATTGCGCATGTGCTGTTGATGCTTGTGTAATTGAACCAGAAAATATGGGACTGTGGATTATCATTTATTGAATCTTTAGGTATAAATATAAACGTAATCTCCTTTTAAGGTTTTACTGGCCATACAATATTATAAGGATTAGATTGATTTGTTATATCTCTCAAATTTTGTCTATAAGTTGTCCACAAATCTTTTGTTTCCGATGGAATATCAGATAGCTGTGTCCAATCACATTCATATAATAGTTGTTGTCTTAAATCCCTAATTTCAATCCATTTATTTTCAATTCTATCATTTATTTCCGATTCAGTTGCATCTGATTGTACCCAATTTTGATAGTAAACACCTTCTACTAATATCGGTGTTCCTTCTGAAATATTTTTTGTATAATCATTTGGCTTTGGAGTAGTTCTTACTTCACTAATATCTAATTCTAACATTAAGTTTTCTGTCATTTCAGATGGGAAGCTCGTATTGGGATTATCTTCTCTTAATTTTTGCAAAGAGTATGGATAATTAATTTCATTATTTATAATTCTTAAATACATAATTTTATTTCCAATTTAAAGGTATAGATGCAAAATTTGATAAATTAATACAGTTGTTAAAAGCATCGGTACCAGATGGTGCTGGAATTCTATTCCATAATTCCGGTGCAGTTCCTGTCAATGCGTTTGCTGTTGTAGACATATTATAAATGTTATTAAAAATAGAAACATTCGTATTATATGTAAATTGTAAAACATTTACTAATGACCTACAGTTACGAAACGTAGATGAAAAGTTTATGACGTTTATATTTTGGTCAAATAAATCTGTTGGAACTGACGTGAGTGCCGTACATGCTAAAAAACAAGATGCAAATGTCGATGCCAATGGAACATTATCAAATAATCCATTAGGTACAGAAGTTAAAGTTGTTATAGCATCAAACGCATTCGCAAACGTTGTTGCATTTGGTGAATAATCAAATAAATCATCAGGTATTGTAGTTATACGAGTACCTCTCATAAATGAAGAAAATAATACCATTTCACTTAATCCGGTATATCCACCAAAACTACTAATACTTGCACTAGTTGGTATTGATGTTATATTTACACAACCATAAAAGTCCATTGTTCTTAAACCAACATTTCCCCATTGTATAATTGCCGTTATTAAACTCCTTATACTTGTATTATTATTTACTTTAAACCCAGGCATAAATCCAGTTATACTAATGATATATGTACCAGGAGAAACGTAAGTATGTGTTCTATTAATGGATGTGGATGATGTTATTAATGGAGAACTACTACTATCACCCCAATTAATAGTTAGTTGTGGTGCCAATCCACCATAATCAACCAACGGTACAGTAAATACCGTATTTGCTAGAGTTGTTGTTATTTGAATCTTAAATGGAAATTGTTCTTCTCCACTTGGTATTAATTTTCTTGCTATACTCATAACTATAAGTATTAACTCATATTTTTTCCTACCACAAATCCATAATATGTTGTACCTCCATTAAATGTAAAGAATGTTAATACATCAGTTCCGGCTGAAGTTAATACAGGTGAAAGTCCTCCAACCCAATCAATACTCACAGGCCATGTAATAGAATATGCACCCGCATTAACCATAGTAAATGTAAATCCAAATCCATTAGGTGATGATGGTGGATTACTGAAAGTAATTGTTGCACTTCCATTGAATTGTCTTCTGAAATTATTTGCAGTTGCAAGGTCCAATGTTACGCTTCCACCAGTTCCTTGGTCTGAATATGTTTCTCTAAACGTTGTACCTATTACATAAGTACCAGCAGAAACAAACGTAGTTGCTGCTACTGATGTTGTTGTTGTTACATTACCAGTTACGCTTAATGTACTTCCATCAAATGTAATATTACTTTCAACTACACCCCCAGCTGGCACATTTTGCCAAGTAATTACGCCATTTTCAGTAGTACCAGATACATTCATAAATCCAGATGAACCGGATGTACCATCTGTGCCACTTATTCCATTTGAGCCAGTTGTGCCACTCGTACCGTTTGAACCAGTAAGTCCCGATGAACCGTTTGAACCAGATGTACCACTACTTCCAAAGAAAGTACCATCAAATCCAGATGTACCCGCAGAACCGTTAGTACCCAATCCACTTGTACCAGATGTACCTGCTCCCGATGTTCCACTAGAACCATTTGTACCAGATGTACCAGATGAACCAAATAATGTTCCGTCTTGTCCAGATGTACCAGATGAACCATTAGTACCTAATCCTGATGTACCGGAACTACCTGCTCCAGATGTACCAGAACTACCTGCAGTACCCGAACTACCAAAGAATGTACCATCAAATCCGGATGTACCCGCAGTACCGTTTGTACCAGTTATGCCACTCGTACCAGATGAACCAGCACCCGATGTACCAGAACTACCTGCAGTACCCGAACTACCAAAGAATGTACCATTCAATCCGGATGAACCAGATGTGCCATTCGTGCCACTCATTCCGCTTGAACCAGAAGTACCCGTTGTGCCACTACTTCCAGAAGTTCCAGAAGAACCAAAGAATGTACCATTTAATCCAGAAGAACCAGATGAACCCGAACTACCCGATGTGCCATTCGTTCCAGTTGAGCCCGAACTACCCGAACTACCTGCGGTTCCAGATGAACCAAAGAACGTACCATTTAATCCAGATGAACCGGAAGTACCCGTTGTACCACTACTTCCAGAGCTGCCATCAGTTCCCGTTGTGCCACTCGTACCAGATGTACCTACTGCAGAAGTTCCAGATGTACCATCAGTACCTAATCCAGATGTACCCGCGGTACCAGTACTACCAGATGTGCCACTCGTACCAGAGCTTCCAGAAGTTCCAGATGTACCATGTGAACCAAAGAATGTTCCATCAAATCCACTTGTACCAGCGGAACCAGTTGAACCAGAAGTGCCTGCCGAACCAGAAGAACCAGTTGAACCAGATGTACCGGTTGTACCAGATGAACCAAAGAATGTACCATCTTGTCCCGATGTACCACCACTTCCGGATGTGCCACTACTTCCTGATGTGCCAGATGAACCTGCCGAGCCGGCTGAACCAGTTGAACCAGAAGTTCCCGAACTACCAGATGAACCAGATGTACCAGATGTTCCTTCTGCAGATGTACCCGAACTGCCCGCAGTGCCGGATGAACCTGCACTACCAGTTGACCCTGCAGTACCGGTTGAACCATCGGTACCAGAGCTTCCTGATGTGCCAGAAGTACCAAAGAATGTACCATTTAATCCAGATGAACCCGAACTTCCGCTACTTCCAGATGTACCAGATGTACCAGATGTGCCATTTGAACCCGATGTACCCGATGAGCCGAAGAATGTTCCATTTAATCCTGAAGAACCAGTACTTCCAGATGTGCCACTGCTTCCAGATGAGCCAGATGAACCAGCACTTCCAGAACTTCCAGATGAACCACTACTTCCTTGCGTACCAGAACTTCCTGATGTACCTTCTGAACCAGTTGTACCCGAACTTCCCGATGTGCCACTCGAACCTGCAGTACCAGTTGAGCCATCAGTTCCAGATGTGCCATCTTGTCCCGATGTGCCATCTTGTCCCGATGTACCAGAACTTCCACTGCTTCCAGAGCTACCAGATGAACCACTACTTCCTGAACTTCCTGATGTACCATCTTGTCCGGAACTTCCACTACTTCCAGAACTTCCAGATGTACCTTCTGAACCAGTTGTGCCTGATGTGCCAGAGCTTCCCGATGTACCTGCAGAACCAGTCGAGCCATCAGTTCCAGATGTACCAGAACTTCCACTACTTCCTGAACTTCCCGATGAACCAGATGAACCTGTTGTACCACTACTGCCAGATGAACCACTCGTGCCGCTACTTCCTGAACTTCCAGATGAACCCGAACTACCTGATGTACCATCAGAACCAGTTGTACCAGATGAACCACTACTTCCCGAACTTCCCGATGAACCAGATGAACCAGAACTTCCACTACTTCCAGATGAACCAGAAGTACCCGCTGACCCGGTTGTGCCACTAGTTCCAGAAGTTCCTGATGTACCAGAACTTCCTGATGTACCATCTTCTCCAGATGTACCAGATGAACCAGAACTTCCAGATGAACCATCTATACCAGAAGTACCATCGGAACCAGTTGAACCGGATGTGCCACTACTACCAGAACTACCCGAAGTACCTGCAGAACCACCTGTGCCTCCGGTTCCAGAACTTCCACTTGTACCAGATGAACCACCACTACCAGTTGAACCAGATGTGCCACTAGTGCCACTCGTACCAGATGAACCTGCAGAGCCACCACTACCCGCACTACCAGATGTACCGGATGTGCCTCCACTTCCAGAAGAACCAGATGAACCGGAACTTCCTGATGTGCCACTCGTGCCAGATGTGCCACTCGTACCAGATGAACCTCCAGTTCCAGTTGAACCAGATGTGCCACTCGTACCAGATGTACCACCACTTCCAGATGAACCAGAAGAACCCGAGCTTCCAGATGAACCACTCGTGCCAGAACTTCCAGATGTTCCAGATGTACCAGAACTTCCTGATGTGCCGCTACTTCCAGATGTGCCATCTGACCCGGTTGTTCCAGATGTTCCAGATGTGCCTGCGGTTCCAGAAGTTCCTGATGAACCACTACTTCCAGATGTGCCTCCACTTCCAGATGTGCCACTACTACCAGATGAACCAGATGAACCAGTGGTTCCAGAACTTCCTGATGTGCCACTACTTCCTGATGTACCAGATGAACCAGAGCTTCCTGATGTACCAGATGTTCCTGCTGACCCGGTTGTTCCCGAACTTCCTGATGTGCCACTGCTTCCAGATGAACCACTACTTCCTGAACTTCCAGATGAACCAGCAGTTCCACTACTTCCAGAACTTCCAGATGAACCAGATGAACCAGAACTTCCAGCAGTTCCCGATGTACCAGAACTTCCTGATGTGCCATCTTCTCCGGATGTACCACTACTTCCTGCAGTGCCACTGCTTCCAGATGAACCAGATGAACCAGATGTACCAGATGTACCTCCAGAGCCTTCGGTACCAGATGTACCAGAAGAACCTACAGCCGCTGCTACGTTTCTTCTTTCTAATCTTTTTGTTACACTATTCCAAATTACAACTTCTTCAGATGAACCAGTTGGTAAATTATTTATTTGTATTGCACCATTTCCAATTATACTACCACTTACACCTATACTTCCACTAATAGTAAGTGATGCATTTATAGTTTGGTCTTTATTAATTTGTAAGAACGATGCGGTATCAGTATTTGCCGCATTTAATGCAAATAGAGCAACACTCGCAGTATATGCAAATGAAGCCGTACCTACTAACATAGATGCGGTTTGTGAGTTCAATACAAAATTAGATGTATCAACATTTGCCGCATTCGCTGCATAAAGTGCGTAAGACGAAGATATTGCAAATGATGAACTCAATACAGTCATTGAAGATGTTTGGTCATTTCTTACATATTCAACCAAATTCAATCCACTCAAATTCTCAACATAAGATGCAGTTAGTGCGTATGATGCAGAAACCGCTCTACCAACACTCATTGATGCGGTTTGATTATTTCTTATATATTGTGCAGTATCTCCTAAAGATGCCGATAATTGAGATAATGATGCAGAATCAAATCCAGCTACATTATCTGCAAAAGATGCTTTAAATGCATATGATGCAGATAATACGGTACCGAATACTCTATCACCTTGAATTGTACCTTGTATTAAAGAACCACCACTACCGATTACAACATGTCCGGAAGTTAATCCAGCAAATATAATTTGAATTGTATCTTCATCAATTGATTTAATAGTACCAGGTAAAATTTGGTCTTCGGAACCAGTTGCGTAAACTTGAACAACTGGATATCTGATTCCCAAATTGTGAACGATTGTTAAATCACTTATATTATTAAACGATACCGTTTCAGTTAATGAAGTTTCTGGTTGTGGAATATAATATCCTTGCGTTTCGTTGTATCTTAAAATATCGTAGTCCGCAGATGCAGTTGGTCCAACTCCTTGGAATGTATATGTTCCTCTAAATGAACCAGTAAATAATTGTGCAGATATGGTATTAGATGCACTTATATTATGTGCAACTTTTAAATCATTGCCCACATATACATTACCCCAAATACTAGCTGATGTATTAACAACAAATCCATTATCCGGTGAAATTGATGCAGTAAACGAACCACTCTTTAATATTGGAGTTTGAAACGCTAAGTTAGCGATATTAATGTTTGTTAAACCACTTCCATCTCCAACGAATGCCGAACCACTTTGTAGAACAACATTACCACCACTTATAAATAAACCACCACTTATTTCTGCCGAACCAGAGAAGATTCTTACTCTAGTATTAATTTCTAAACCTTTATTTGGAGAAATAACAGCTTCTACGGAACCAGATATAATTCTATCTAACTTAAGGTCTTGCAATGCATTTGCAGGGATATTAAATAGTCCACCACCATCACCTATGTAAAGTGCCGCTGTTATTGGTACGTTTACATTTAGTTCATCAGGACTTATAATTGCTCTAGCAGAACCGGATTGAATTCTATCTAATTGAAGATTTTGAAGTGCTGATGCAGGAATGTTAAATAATCCACCACCATCTCCTTGATATAAAGATGCTGATAATGCACCACTAATAGCTACCGAACCGGTAAATTGAGAACCAAATGAACCAGATGGAGCTTTAGTAATTACTTCAAATATTCTACCACTTTGTACCGATGCAGTTGCACTACCACTAGCAATCAATGGTGCCGCCGCCGCTTGTACATTGGTAAGGAATCTACCATCACCAAAGTAGAAATCCGCAGTTACATCATCTTTTACTATTAATGAACCGCTAATCTCAACAGAGCCAGTAAATTCAGAACCAATTTGTGAACCAGTTTTTGCAGTAATTACAACAAAACGTTCACCATCCGCTACCGATGCAGTTGCACTACCACTTCCAATGAATGGTGCCGCTGCGGCTACTACATTTGTGATATATCTACCATCACCATAGAAGAAGTCTGCGTATATATCATCGGTTGCTCTTATACTACCACTAACTTCTATTGAACCGGTAAATTCAGAACCAATTTCCGAACCAGTTTTAGCAGTTGTTACTACTAATCTATCACCACTTGCTACCGATGCAGTTGCCGAACCACTTGCTATCAACGGAGATGCCGCTGCTTGTACGTTTGTAATCTGCGAACCATCTCCTATTAAGAAAAATGCTCTTAATGAACCACTAACATCAACACTTCCTGTAAATTGAGAACCCACTTGCGATTCAGTAAATGGTGTTACAACTCTAAATCCAAAATCAGGTGAAACTGATGCTGTTACTGAACCAGATACAATAAACGAAGATAATAATGCATCTTCAGTAATTGCCGATTTTGGTATGTTTCTTAAATATGTACCTTCCGCGTAAATAAATGAACCGGATTCTACAAACAATCCACCACTAATATCATTAACAAATAAACTTCCACTAATTGAAACCGAACCGGTAAATTGTGAAGCAATTTGTGTTGTAAACACACTTTCAGATACAGATGATGTAAATGGAGTTTGTACTTTAAATCCAAAATCAGGAGATACCGATGCGGTTACAGAACCCGATTTAATTTCAGTAGAAACTAATGCATCTTCCGTAAGTGCAGATTTTGGTATGTTTCTTAAATAAGTACCTTCTGAATATATGAAAGATGATGAATCTATATAAATACTTCCGCTAAATCCAGAACCACTTTGGAATGATTCTACAATAAATCCTCTATCTGGAGAAACCGATGCTGTTACACTTGCACTTGCAATTCTAAACGCATCACCAGTTAAGTTTGAGAAAGGAATATCAAACAATCCCTTACCACTACCACTAAACATAGATGCGGTTATATTACCTTCTACTTTAGTTTCACCAATAAATTTAATTTCTGCCGGTATTTCCGTGTAGTCAATTAAATTTATTTGACCAGCCATACTACTATGTAACTGGCAATTATAGTAAAGAACATTAGGAGAACCAGATGGTGGAGTCCAAAGTATTGTTCCATTATCTTCTCCGTTGTTTGTTATACTTCCACTATATTCCCATATAGTTCCGGTAGAATTAACGTATTTAATCCAAAATGGATGTCCAGATGCATTTACATTAAATGTATATTGTAATCCTCTTTGTAATGTTATTGTTTGGTTTGAACCAGATATAGAAGCATTACTTATTATATATGCATTTGAACCATCGTTTGTTACATTAACAATTGTATCAATTAAATAATCAGGTGTAGGTCTTCCAGATGATGATACTATAAAACTTCCATCAAATCTAGAATGAACATTTACTTCAAATCCTTCAGTTGGTGATACCGATGCGGTTGCTGAACCACTAAATATTTTTGTTGAATCAATTGCTAAATTAGCTAATGTTATGTTTGATAGATATCTACCATCTCCAACAAAGAAAGAACCAGACGATACCGTTGCATCACCTTGTACATTAATATCTCCCAATACATTTCCGCTACCACTAATCGTTAAGTCATTTGTTGCAAACAAACTTCCACTAATTCTTATACTACCAGTAATTTGAGAACCACTTTCCAGAGATTCTACTCTAAATCCAAATCTAGGTGATACCGAAGCTGTTATAGAACCTGATGCTATGTATGTTGATTCTAATGCGTCCGGTGTTAAAGCGGTTCTTGGAATATTAAACAATCCTTCACCAGAACCAGAATAGAAAGAACCAGATGCTAAAAATATACTACCACTAACTCTCAAACTTCCGGTAAATTGTGAACCACTTCTTAATGATTCTACAACAAATCCTTTATCAGGAAAAACCGATGCCGTTACACTACCAGTTGCAATTCTAGTTAATTCTTGTGATAATGCCGAAAAAGGTATGTCTGTCAACCCAGCACCACTACCACTAAATACTGATGCAGAAACTCCAGATTCAAATCTAGAAACTCCTTTAGATAATAAAGAACTACTAATAATTGCAGAACCCGTTACTACTAAATTTGCTTTTATATCAGTAGAACCGGTTACAACTAAAAATCCATTAATTGTAGTTGGTACATTAACTAATAATCCCTTGTTAGGTGAAATAGAAGCAGTTGCCGAACCAGATGATATTAATGATATATCTAAATCGGATATCGCAGAACGTGGAATTTCAAATAATCCTTTACCACTTCCAGAATAAAAAGAACCAGATGCTAAAAATATGCTTCCACTTACATTTAAACTTCCTGTAAATTGTGAACCACTATCATACGAAACAACTCTAAATCCAAATTGAGGTGATACGGATGCAGTTACACTACCACTTACGATTCTATCAATTAAAAACGCATCTTCAGTTAAAGCGGTTCTTGGAATATCAAATAATCCTCTACCACTTCCAGAATAGAAAGAACCAGATGCTAAAAATATACTACCACTAATTCTTAAACTTCCACTAAATTGAGAACCACTTGCTTGAGATTTTACAACAAATCCATCAATAGATGAAACCGATGCCGTTACTGGTCCATCTAAAATTCTATTTGGTTGAGGTAACGGAAGATTTACTAATCTACTACCATCCCCTTGAAATGAACCACTAAAATCACTTCCAATAAAGTTAATTGCAGTTACGGAACCAGTTACATTAATACTACCAGTGAATTGTGAACCACTATTTTGTGATTGTACAACAAATCCTCTATCTGGACTTACCGATGCAGTAATGGAACCAGATGCCAATCTTGTTGCAGATGGTAAATTAAATAAATTAGAACCATCTCCATCAAAAGTTCCTCTAAATGAACCACTAAATGATGCACTTATTTCTCTAGCTTCTATTCTATCTTTTACAAATAAACTACCCGTTACAGTAGTATCTCCAATAAATTTAATTTCCGCAGGTCTTACTATTTTATCAACAATATTAATTCTACCACCCATTGCGGAATGTAATTGGCAGTTATAGTAAAGAGTATCAGGAGCACCGGCCGATGGAATGAATGTTATAACACCCACATCATCTCCATTATTAGTTACACCGGTATTATATGCGTTTGTAGTACCAGATGATTGTACGGTTTTGATATAGAATGGATGTCCCGCCGCATTTAAGTTGAATGTATATAGAACTCCTCTAGCTAATGTTAATGTTGGATTAGAACCCGTTACCGCATTACTAAAAATATATGCGGTAGTTCCATCATTCCTTACATCAAAAACAGTATCTAATGATGCAGTAGGTATTTCAAATACAGAAGAAGATACCACCATACTTCCACTAAATTGTGAAAATATATTTACAGTAAATCCTTTATTTGGCGTTATAGATGCCGTTACAGAACCACTACCTATTTTTGAAAGGTCTAAATCAGGTATAGCAGATACAGGAATTTCTCTCAATAATTTACCACTACCAGAAAAAGAACCCGTATATATTTCTATATTTCCACTTACAAAAAGTGAACCTGTAAATTGAGACCCACTATTTGGTGAAAATACTACAAACCCAAAATTTGGTGATACCGATGCAGTTACACTACCACTTGCAATTCTCGGAGAAACTACCGATGCAACATTTGTTAATTGAGAACCATCACCAATAAATGAAAATGCTCTAACACTTCCACTCACATCAACCGAACCAGTAAATCTAGAACCAAAACTGGAACCACTAAATGGAGTGGTTACAATAAATCCATATTCAGGTGAAACTGATGCTGTTACTGAACCAGATTTAATTTCAGTAGAAACTAACGCATCTTCAGTCAATGCACTTCTTGGTATGTTTCTTAAATATCTACCATCGGAATAAAGATATGAAGAAGAATCGATATAAACACTTCCGCTAAAATGCGAACCACTATCAATTGATAATACTTTAAATCCGTAATTGGGTGCAACCGATGCGGTTACTGAACCAGATTTGATTTCGGTAGTAACCAATGCATCTTCGGTTAATGCACTTCTTGGTATGTTTCTTAATCTAGAACCATCAGCGTATATAAAAGAAGATGAATCAATATATGCACTTCCGCTAAAGTGTGAACCACTTGCTATTGATAAAACTCTAAATCCATATTCCGGTGCCACAGATGCCGTTACTGAACCCGATGATATCTCGGTAGATGTTAATGCATCCGGTGTTAGAGCAGAACGTGGAATATCAAATAATCCTCTACCACTACCACTAAACATAGATGCTGATATATTACCTAATACATCTACGCTACCAGTAAATTCAGAACCTCTTAAAATAGATTCTACTTTAAATCCAAATTGAGGACTAACTGATGCGGTTACAGATCCCGTTGCTAATTTTGTAGCCTGTGGTAGATTGAATATATCTCTACCATCTCCAAAGAATGAACCAGTAAACTGGCTTATAATAGAAGATGCAGTAAGTTGATTGATAACACCCCTTGCTGCAACAATAGAACCCGATTCAATTACAACAGATCCTGTGTTTAATAATAAACTACCTGTAATTTGTACGCCACCTAAAAACGATGCACTTTGTGCATTGAATATAATAAGGTCACCTACAATAGAAGCGGTTACCGAGCCACTTGCTAATAATATAGCTGGAACATTTTTTAAATCTCTACCGTCTCCAAAGAATGAACCAGTAAACTGACTCAAAATAGAAGATGCTGTAATTTCATTTGCACCAACTCTATCTCTTATTTCAACCGAACCAGTAAATTCTTGCTTATCAATTGATTCATCACCAAATTTATTTGAACCAGATGAATATATAATTGAAGATGATATTACATTAACAATTAATTGGTCTGCATATATAGATTTTGAAACATATAAGTTTCCACCAATTCTTACATCATCGGTTACGGACAAATTACCTTGTATATTGGTATTTGTATTGATATCAAGACCACCACTACTAAATGATGCGGTAAAAGATGCAGATGCTAATTTTTGTGCGGTATCGGAAATTGGTAAATTAATTAATTTTGAACCATCTCCACTAAAATCTCCTCTAAAAGAACCAGTTAAATCTGCACTTCCGGTAAATGAACCTGTAAATTGTCCACTTACTCTATCTAAATCTAAACTTCTTACAAATCCTCTATTACCCTGGTCATCCGAAACTACGATAGCCGGAGAGCCTGATAATGAGGCAGAAAAGTTTGGAACACCTAAATTGGGTTCAACTTGAGATAAATCAATAAATTGATACCTGTCCTGTGTTACATTTTTTGGGGATACAACCCTAACCCTACCCGTTAAAAGATTACTAATTGCCATTCGTACTTTCCAGCTTTGTTATAAATATTCAAAAAATCACCTATAAATATTATAGGTTGACATATATCGTTATTCATTCGCAGATTCAAGTAAAGATAGGACTACCGATAGATTTGTTGAGCCGGAAACTATAAAACCATAACCTTCTTCTAATACTAATTTACCAGAAACTACCGGTGAAAGTGAATCCGCAGCCGGTATTGTTACATTTGTAACCAATTTAACCGGTTCTTGTTCAACAAATACAGGGCTTTCAATAGTTGCTTTGATAACATCTACTAAAGAATTTACTACATATATAGATGCTGATACTTCGTTACTTGTTCCATTATTGAATCCGGATAATATAGATTGTGTTACCGTGTTTTGGTATATTAATTCAACTTGAGCAGAACCCGTTACAGATTCATTTTTTATAATTTGATTTGATAATACTTTTAAATAATCTAAAGCAAATATTGATGCAGAATATTCAGTTGAAGCGATTGCGGATACCCCATTTTTATCAAAATACGCTTTTGCCGCTTTATTTGTTCTACTAGTTGTGTTATTTGCAATATCATATTTTATTGCATCCACATCATCTAATGTATTTTGTTCAAAATATGATGATATAAAGGTAAATGGAGTTTCCGATAAATTATTTTGGTTTTGAGTATAGGCTGCTATTTCTTTTCTTAAAAATTGTCTATTTGCATTTAATAATAAAGATGCACTAGCAAAACTACCGCTAAAATTTAATAAAGATACAGAAGAACTTATAAATGAACTACCACTATATATTGTTTCAAATCTTGGCACAGGTAATTCTCTATTAGATGTTACCAATATCGTAACCGGCTGAACTATTAAATCATTATTGGTAATTTGCGCTGATAGCACAATTGATGATACTCCGGCCGGGGTTATATAAATTTCATCTTGCTCGCCAGTCAGATTTGTTACTACTGACTGGAATCGGTTTAACGGTACAAAAACTTCTGCCATTTCTTTTTTATTTTTTTATTTTCTTTTTTATATTTGTAGTGCCAATGAGAACGGAGTTACCAATGAGAATAGAGATTTACTAAATGTTCTACCCACAAGAGTACCAGTTGCCTGATTAATACTTAATCCCGTACCAATTCTAAAGTCACCAGTTTCGTTACCAGATGTAAAGTAAATTCTACCACCACCCAATTCGGTAATTTCAAATGCCGGATTTGCAACACCACTACCACCCTGATTCGGTGGAAGTGCTTTAAACGTAACACCACTACCATTATAAGAGTAGTCAATACCAGTTGCCACAATCAATGAACCAAATGATTCTAATGGTGCTCCAGCTGCTATAAACTCTGCTCTTGTTCTTAAATATCTATTAGTTTCCAAAGTCTCTAAAAGTTGGTCTCTAGTTACGGCAATTGCGTTACCGTATTGACCATTATAGTAAGATGATGCCGCTGCAATACCTCTTTCGTTTCCACCATATAATAAATCAGTACAACAAGCATCAACAATCAAACCAGTATCACGAGAACAACTCGCTTCGTTATAAACTAAATAAGGGAATGCTCCGTTTGTGTATCCGATTGCTCTTTGTCTTAATTCATCTTTAGAACCTCTCAATCTATCAGCCGCTTGTCTTCTCTTTGTAGATGGTGCTAGATAAGTTAATAAAGTGTTTGAAACAATCTTTTCAGAAAGGCCTCTTGCGAAATCAATACCATCAACAGTTTGGATTTTTTGTCCAGCTTCGCCGTTATCAGTATATGATTCTTTAATTGCAACAGATGGAATCTTATAATAATAAGAACCTGCTTCAATACTTCTTTCGTTACCACCATAAACTAAGTCAGTTCTAATCGCGTCTATAATAAATCCTAAATCACGAGAACAACTCGTTTCATTATACTTCAATGTACTCCAAGAAGAACTCAAGAATGTTATAGTTTCTTTTTGTATTAATGGTTTATTCGATGTTAATAAATTAACAGTTGTTAATAGAGATGCTGATGGTAATATGAAAGTTGGGTTTGTTACAACCTTACTTGCCAATTTACCAGCATATCTTACGCCTGTAATTGTTGGGTCTAATTGTGCTGCCTCAGATGGTACACCTTTTACAGTTGCTTTTGATGGGAATAAGAAATAGTATGAACCAGCGGTTACGCTTCTTTCACTTCCACCATATAATAAATCGGTTGCCGCCGCGTCTATGATATATTTCACATCACGTGAACAACTTGCTTCATTATAATAAACTCCACTCCAAGAAGAACTAACATAAGCGATAGTTTCAGCTGCTATGAAATTTTTATTCTTTCTCAACAAATCAAATGAGGCAGATACTGCTGATGATGCTGTTACGAATTGTATATTTTGTGCAACTTTTTGAGCTATTCTACTTGCGTAAATAATACCATCTAAAGTTTGTCCTAATTGACCCACACCATCACCATCTCCTAATAAAGTTGCCTTTGAAGGATATTTGTAATAGAAATCTCCACTCATTACACTTCGTTCATTACCACCATATAAGATATCAGTTGCTACACCATCTAAGATATAACCAACATCTCTCTTACACTTCTCTTTGTTATATTCAAATGAACTCCAGCTAGCAGTTAAGTAAGCCATAGTTTCATTTTGTATGAATAATCTATTGTTTCTTAATAATTCAACCGATGCTGATACTGATTGAGATGCAGTTACAAATGTTGTGTTTGTAATTACATTCTTAGCCGTACCACCTGCGAAATCAATTGCGTTCAATGTTGAATCTAATTGAGAACCAGTAGCTTGTGATGGATATTTGAAATAATATTGTCCAGCAGTTGCACTTCTTTGATTTCCTCCGTAAAGAATATCAGTTGCTACTGCATCCACTATTAAACCAACATCTCTCTTACATTTAGCTTCACTATAATTTAATGAACTCCAAGATGAAGATACAAATGCTATTGTTTCTGCTTGTATGAATGGTTTGTTGGTTTTTAATGCGTTGTAAACTGCTGAAGCGGTTGGTGATGCGGTTACAAACAATGTATTCAATACAATCTTTTGTGCTAATTGAGATGCGTAAGAAATACCATCCAATGTTTCATCCAATTGTGTATTGGTTGCTTGTGATGGATATTCATAATAATACTTACCATTTACAATAGATGCCGAATTACTATTCCATAATAAATCTTCTGCTGCTCCACTAACAATCAACGAAACATCTCTACTACAACTTAAATCATTGTAAACAAATGCCGTATCCGAATTAGAACCAGTCACCCAAGACGAACTTATATATGCAACTGTCTCTGCTGCGATAAATGGTATATTAGCTTTTAAGTTATTATATGCATTTATTACATTAGGGTCAGTAGATGGTGTTGTATAAGGAATTGATATTGGTAATGAACCAGTACCATTCGATACGATATCAATTACAATACCAATAGAAGAAGATATAGCAGTTGCTTCAGTTTGAGTTGCCGCTACACCACTTATTTGTGATATATTTGTTACTTTGATATTATTAAATGTATTTGATACAATTTGTGGAGTAGAAATGGTATTCTTTTGAATTATTTCTAAACTTAATCTTCTAGCATAATCAATTGCCGCAGTTGTTTCAACTACTTGCTCTGATTCAGTTGCCAATGAAGGATATAAGTAATAGAACTCACCAGCTATTGCTGCTCTTTCGTTTCCACCATACAATAAATCAGTTGCTACTGCATCTACAATGTATCCCACATCTCTCTTACATTTGATTTGGTCATAATATAAGTTAGGATACTTAGCGTTTACAAATGCAACAGTTTCATTTTGTATGAACTCTTTATTTGCTAATAAAATATCATAAGAGAATTGTGTATTTACATCAGCAGTTACAAATGTAGTATTTTTAGCTACATTCATTGCCACACCTTTGGCGTAATTTATACCATCTAATGTTGGTTGTAATTGTGAAGTTGTAGCCTGTGATGGATATCTGAAATAGTAATCTCCTGCTATCCAACTTCTTTCATTACCGCCATATAAAAGGTCAGTTGCTACCGCATCTACAATATATCCCACATCACGTCTACAAGTTGTTTCATTATAATCAAATGTTGACCAAGACGAAGATACATAAGCAATTGCTTCGTTTTGTATGAACTCTTTGTTCTCTAATAATGATACATAAGATGCTGATGTACTTTGTGATGCTGAAATATGTGTTAATAATTGGCTCTGAATTACCTTTTCAGAAATACCACTAGCATATCTAATAGCAGTTAGAGTTTGGTCTAATTGAGAAGATGTTGCTTGTGATGGTATTAATAAATAAAATTGTCCATTTAAGAATGAACCAGAGTTTCCACCATATAAAAGGTCAGAAGCTGCTCCATCAATAATATATCCTAAATCACGTCTACATTTTTCTTCATTATAATCAAATGTACTCCAAGATGAACTCATATATGCTATAGTCTCATCAACAATCATTAAACTATTACTTACTAATAAATTGTAAGCTGATGTTATTCTTGGATTAGTATTTGCGGTTGCCGATGGTGCTACATATGTTTGAGAACCAGTACCATTTAAGATAATATTTGTTACTACCGCAAATGATGATGATACTAACTTAGCTTGTAATCTTTGTGCGGTACTACCATTTATTAATATCTGAGGAGTTGTTGTTACCTTAACACCATTTGTTGTGTTTGATACAACAGTTGGATAAGTTCCTTCAATTATATCAGTTACAATTCCAAATCCACTACCAATTTTATTTATATCAGTAGTTGTACCGGCTACAGGAGATTGATATGGAGTTCCACCTATTACATTTATTGATGATGATGTATTTTCTATAATAGTTGGTATAGAACCAGTACCATTATTAACAATATCAATTACAGTTGCGTAAGAGGCACTAACATCAACCAAATCACTAGCATTATTAGTTCCACCTATTACACTTTGTTCAGTTGAACTGATATGTAATAAAGTTGGAGTTTGTAATTCGAAACCATAATCATAGTTTCTAGCCAATGCATCAGGTATACCAGCTTCACCATAGTAAATAATATCTCTTACTAAATTGAATGATGATGTTACTAAATCAGCATATGTGTTGCCACCATTTATAGATGAAGTTACTGCCGTTTCATTGGTTACTTTAATTCCAGCTTCTGTATTTAATACTTTTATTGGAGATACACTAACACCACCTGCTATTATATCAGTTACAATTGAGAATGAAGAACTAATCTTACTTATTTCAGTTGTACTAACATTTATAGATGAAGTATATTGATTTGTATCAGTTGCCTTTATATTAGCGGATGTATTATCTTTAGTAACCGGCTTTCTTAATAAAATATTTTGTACTACTTTTTTAGATACTGCTTTAGCGTATTCAATACCGGATACCGTTTCTGAAAGTTGGTCCGATGTTGTTGCTTTGTTTGGATATCTAAAGTAGTAATCACCAGAAGTTATACTTCTTTGGTTTCCACCATAGAATAAATCAGTTGCTACACCATCAACAATATATCCAACATCACGTCTACATTTTTCTCTTAAATAAGTTAAGTAAGGGAAGAATGCATCTATGTATTGAATTGTTTCATTTTGTATAAATTGCCTATTTGCTTTTAATAAACTTACTGCCGATTTAACATAATCGGTTGGTTGTATTAATGTAGTATTATTTAAAATAGTTTGTGCTATTCCTGCAGCAAAGGTTACACCATCTATTGTTGGTCCTTTTTGAGAATTAGTATCAGGTGATATTGAACTGATTACAGTTGCTTTAGATGGATATAAGTAATAGTACTCACCAGCTTTAGAACTTCTTTCATTACCACCATATAATAAATCGGTTGCTACATTATCTAAAATGTAAGCCACATCTCTACTACAACTTGCCTCATTATAAGAGAATGAACCAATACCACTCCAAGAAGAACTAATATAAGCAATAGTTTCTTTTTGAATTAATTGTTTATTCTTTATTAATAAATCATATCCAGCTCTTTCGGATTCTGTTGGTGTTTGTAATAAAGTATTTGCTACAATTTTTTGTGCTATTCCTTTAGCGTATTTAACACCATCCAATGTTTGGTCTAATTGTCCGGATTCGTTACCATCACCTTCAACGGTTGCTAATGATGGATATAAGTAATAATATTCTCCTGCTTCAGAAACTCTTTCATTACCACCATAAAGAATATCAGTTGCTACTGCATCTACAATATATCCCACATCACGTCTACACTTAACATCATTGTAATTAAACATACTCCAAGAAGAGCTTACAAATGCGATTGTTTCGTTTTGTATAAGTGCCTTATTATTAAATAATAGTTCGTATGCAATTTGTGCAGAATTAGATGGTTTAACAAATAATAAATTTTTAAGTATTTGTTGTGTCAACCCTTTAGCGTGTTTAACACCACTTAACGTTGGGCCTAATTGAGTTGTAGTTGCTGTTGACGGTTCGTAATAATAATATCTACCAGCCTCATAGCTTCTCTCATTTCCACCATAAATAATATCAGTTGCTACAGCATCTAATATATAACCAACATCTCTCTTACAAGTTGTTTCGTTATATGAAAACTCGCTCCAACTAGCCGATACATATGCAATTACTTCATTTTCTATAAAACTCTTATTATTTACAATAAGGTCTTTAGCTTGTAATTTGTTTTGAGATACTTTTTGGAATTGTGCATTTCTTAATAACTTATCTGCTAAATTTTTAGCGTAAGTTACACCAGTCACAGTTTCTTTTAATTGAGAGCCGGTTGCCGCTGATGGATATTTATAATAGAACACTCCCGCAGTTACTGCTCTTTCGTTACCACCCCATTTAACATCAGTTGCAATTGCATCTAATATATAACCAACATCTCTCTTACAAGTTGTTTCGTTATATTCCTTTGTACTCCAAGAAGAACTAATGTATGCAATTGTTTCGTTTTGGATAAACTCTTTATTATTAATTAATAAATCATATGCCGTATTTGTTTGTGGTGTTGGTAAAGTAAATAAAGTATTTAATATTACTTTTTGTGCCAATTTACTTGCATAGAATACACCATCTAACGTTTGATTTAATTGTGCACCTTGCGCCTGCGATGGATACTCATAATAATATTTACCATTTACAACGGAGGCAGAATTTGAATTCCATATAAGGTCTTCAGCTGCTCCACTTACAATTAAACCAATATCACGTCTACATTTAGCCTCATCATAAGATGCGGTACTCCAAGAAGAACTCAAGTATGCGATTGTTTCATCTTGTATAAATGGTATATGTGCTTTTAATATATTATATGCATCTAAAACAGCAGATGATGATATTGATGATGTATATAAAGTTATATTAGGTAAACTACCAGTTCCATTCGCAATTATATTTGTTACAATTGAAATTGATGCCGATATAAATGTAGATTGTATCGATGTGCCACTATAAGATGCTGATACATAATTTAATCCATTTGTTACTTTAACATTATTAAAATTATTTGAAATAATATTTGGTAACGAACCAGTTCCATTCTCTAATATGTTTATAACAGTATTAAATGATGAAGTGATACTATTAACTCTAGAACTACTAACATTCATTGAAGATGTATATTGCGTACTATTTGTTAATTTAACTAAACCATTTACATTTTTAACCAACGAAGGTAAAGAACCAGTTCCATTTTCAAGAACATCCAATACGATATCAAATGCAGAATTTGCATTTGTTAAATATGTTGATGAAATAGATGCCGTTGTAATATATTGTACACTATCGGTTCTCTTAATTACAGATGATGTGTTTGTGATTTTGGATGGTATTGAACCAGTTCCGTTTGCTATAATATTTAATACAATATCAAATCCACTTCCAACTTTGTTTATATCCGTTGCAACTGGAGTTATTGATGATGTAGTTTGAACATTACCAAGTTTATTAATACCTCTATTTGTAGAAGATATAATAGTTGGAATAACATTTACACCCTTATCTATAATATTAATTACATTTCCAAAAGATGCGGATACTATTGATTTATCCGATGTTAATACCGAACTCTGTGTTACAAATTGTGGTTCGTTTGTTGCTTTAATTCCAGCTAAAGTATTTGAAACTAAAGTTGGATAACCTAAACTTCCACTACTAATAATATCTACAACAGTATCAAATCCATCTTCAATAGCCTTACCACCAATTGCAATTAATTTACTTAATTCTTTTGCAAAGTTAATTGCATCTATTGTTTCATTTGCTTGCGAATCGGTTGCTTGTGATGGATATTTGTAATAGAATTCTCCTGATTGTAAACTTCTCTCATTACCACCATACACCAAATCAGTAAGTACTCCATCAACAATAAATCTTACATCTCTGAAACACTTATCTACTTTGTAATTCAATGTAGGGTATGTATCAGAAATATATTCAATTACATTTTGTTGTATAAATGTTGTGTTAGTTTTTACCAATTCTCTAGCATCTAAAACAGCTTGAGTTGGAGAAACTAATGTTTTATTTAATACAATATTTTGTGCTAATCTACGTGCATAATTTACACCAGTTATTGTTGGGTCTAATTGTTGAGTTGCGGTAGGTTCACCACCAACAGTTGCTGCAGATGGGAATAGATAATAATACTGCCCAGCTATTGTAGTTCTCTCGTTACCACCATAAACTAAGTCAGTTCTTACTGCCTCTAAAATATATCCTACATCTCTCTTACATTTATTTTCATCGTATTGAACACCACTCCAAGAAGAACTTACATACTCAACAACTTCACTAGCTATTAATGATTTGTTTAAAGATAGTAAATTACTTGCATTTAAAGCATTCGTATCAGCTACTACAAAGGTTGTATTTGCTACTACTTTTTGTGCCAATCTACTTGCGTAATTAATCGCATCGGTAGTTTGTTGCAATTGAGTGCTAGTTGCTTCAGATGGATATAAATAATAGTATCTACCTGCTTCAATTGTTCTTTCATTTCCACCATAAACGATATCAGTTCTAACCGCATCTATGATATATCCAACATCCCTTCTACATTTAGCTTCATTATACTCAAATAAACCCCAAGAAGAACTCATATAAGCGATTGTTTCGTTTTGTATGAATACTTTGTTGTTCTTTAATAAAGTATCGGCATTTTGGTTGTTAATAGGTGCTGTGTTGAATTCTATATTTTGTATTAACTTTTGAGCTAATCTACTAGCATAATTAATACCATCTAAAGTTTGATTTAGTTGTGTATCGGTTGCCTGTGATGGGAATTCATAATAATATTCACCATTTACAATAGATGCCGAATTTGAATTCCATATAAGGTCTTCGGCCGCACCACTAATTATTAAACCAACATCTCTTTTACACTTAACCTCATCGTATTCAAATCCAGCCCAAGACGAACTCAAATATGCAATAGTTTCATTTTGTATAAATGGAATGTTTTGCTTTAATAAATCGTAAGAAGCTTTAGCGTTTACGGTAGATACTGGTGTTGTATAAACTACTTTGGCCGGAGATGGACCACCTTTAATTATACTTGTTACAATAGCGATTGATGCGGATACAAACGATACATCTTCTAAACTTCCACTATAAGATGCTGAAATGTATTGAGGTGTGTTTGTTACTTTAATACTATTTGCTACAGATGAAATTAATGTAGGAACTACACCTAATCCACCACTTATAATAGTTGCAATAGTATTCATTGAAGAACTAATGGAAGTTCCAATAGAACCACTTGCAGCAGTTGATGATATGAATGGTGTATTTGTTACTACAATACTTGCACTTAAATTAGATACCAATGGTTGTAGTTGTCCCAATCCACCGGCTATAACATTCATTACATATGCAAATGATGAACTAATACTTGCAGTTTCATTATTTGTTGCAGATGTTCCACTTATTTGAGCAATATCGGTTACTTTAATTAATCCATCTAATGATGAAGTTAATACAGGTTCTAATGATATTCCATTATCTATAATGTTTGTAACGATTCCGAAATTTCTATCTATTGTATTAATTTCGTTTGGAGTTACATACGAACTTGTAGTTTGAACATTTGATGTTACATTTAATGGATTAGCTTCTCCCCAATTTTGATTAGTATTTTGTGCCAATACAGATGGAATGGCTTGTAACCCACCTTTAATAATTCCCTCAACAATTGAAAACGAACTACTAATTAAAGCCTTTTCAGTAATTGTGCCACTAAATGATGATGTTATATTTTCTAAAGCAGTTACCTTAATATTTTTTTCATCATTATTAACAATTCTAGGTGTATCTAATATAATATTTTGAACAATATAATCTCCAATAATTTTAGCATATCTAACACCAGCAATTGTTTCTCTCCTTTGTATTGAAGTTGCTATTGATGGATATGCATAATAGTTTCTACCAGATACAACACCTCTTTCGTTTCCACCATATAATAAATCGGTTGCAACACTATCAATTATATAACCAACATCACGTCTACATTTAGTTTGATTATATTTTAATTGAGGATATGTTACATTAATAAATTGAATTGTTTCATTTTGAATTAATTCTTTGTTAGCTTTTAATAAATCATATGCCGCTTGTGTTGTAGCCGATGCTGTTTGGAATGTTTTATTTTTAAGTAATGCACCAACTACACCCGCCGCATATCTAATACCGGTTAATGTTTGTTCTAATTGTGCGGTTGAAGATGGAACTCCAGCTACAGTTGCTGCCGATGGATATAAGTAATAAAATCTTGCAGCCGTAATAGCTCTTTCATTTCCACCATATAATGCATCAGTTGCTACCGCATCTAAAATGTAACCAACATCTCTTTTACATTTTTCTTCATTGTAATAGAACCCATCATCTCCACTCCAAGAAGAACTTAAAAATGCTATTGTTTCATTTTGTACAAATATTCTATTATCTAAAATAGATTCCGCTACTGCCAATTTATCATTATTAGCAGACTGTAATGTTACATTGCTTAATAATTTATCAACCAGCCCAGCTGCATATTTTACAGCAGATGTTGTTGGTTCTTTTTGTGTTGTGGTAGCTTCAGATGGATATATGTAATAATAAAGTGCACTTCTTAAACTTTCTTCATTACCGCCAAATAAAAGGTCTTTAGCTACACCATCTATAATAAATCCAACATCTCTTTTACAAGTTTCTTGATTATAATCTAAATCAGACCAAGACGAATTTACAAATCTTACTACTTCATCTTTTACAAGCTCTTTATTTCCTATTAATAAATCATAAGCATTTATTTTATCAACATCAGTACTTGCTATCGATGAACTTAAAATTGTTTCAGGATATGTTAATGTATTTTGAATTAAGTATCTAGGTGTTGTTGATGAATTTACAATATTCAACTTGCCACCCATTACACTATTATTATCCGCTACATAATATAAAGTATTAGGTGCATCATATGGTACAGTAAATGTAATTGTACCAGTACTATCACCATTATTTATTACACCTTTATTATAATCATATTTAGTACCGATATCTGCAATTTGTGCAGTTCTAATCCAAAACGGATAAAATAATCCACCAAACTCGTCTGTAGCATCTACATTAAATTTATACGTTTCACCTCTGAATAAAGTTAGAGTTGGATTTAATGAATTATTTACATCATCAAATTTAAATCCAATACTACCACTATTAACTATCGTATAAACTCTTTGATGATTTTCAGGTATTGGTAATATGTTACTACCAGTTCCATTTTGTAAAACACCATATACTATACCAAAACTAGCACTTACCGAATTTCTAACTGCAATAGATGATGATATTCCGGTAAAATATTGAGAACCAGTTCCTATTAATAAACTTGAACTAGTATTTGAAACCAATACCGGACTTGCCGATAATCCATTTTTCAAAATATCAATTATAGTACTAAATGAAGAACTCACACTCGCCGTAAATGGTGATGCAGTTCCCAATGGATATTCCGTGGTATTTGTTACTTTAATTGCATCTTCATTATTTGATTTAAATGTAAATGAACCAGTACCGTTTGCCAATATACTTAATAATGCCGCATATGAACCACTTATATTTGTTAAATCAGTATTTGTTGCTGATATGGATGATGTTATTTGTACTTCTCCTAAAATATTGTAAGGGGAATCAAATCCATATCCTTTATTAGAACTTTGTGCCAATAATGTTGGAAAGTCTGCAGTACCATTTTCTACAATTGCACTAATTAATTTATAATCAGAAGCTATTTCCGATGCTGCCGTTGTTGATAATGTAGTACCCGCCGATACTCTACTTTGTGTATATAATGCCGGTGATGTTAAACGAATACCTTCATCGGTATTTAATTTTGTAATTGTAGGTAATCCCGCTTCTAATCCTTTATTTAACACGTCTACAACTACACTCCAAGTCCCTCTTACGGAATCTCTAGCTGCTATGTTACCACCACTACCAGATATAAAACGAGAACCTGATGCGTACATACCATACAAACCAAACGAAATGTTTGAGTTGTTTAGGGTAGCATGTCCACCGTTGTTTACTCTAATAGAATAATATGAAAAGTTATTAAAGAAAGATACCAACTGAATGAACCCTCTACCATTAACCAAACAACCTACGCCGTTTGGAGAAATTTGAGTGTAAGCATCCAATACCATTGAAGCCAACGGAGAATCTGGATCTATCACATCACCATTAACGTAAAGACCTCCGCCGCCTGGTGGAATATCTTCGTAAAGTTCGGTGAATGAATTCTCTTGGTTTGAAATTTGCGAGCAGTTCTGAACGTATGGGGAAGTTGTAATAAACGCTCCTGGTTGGAAAGCCACAGCAAACCCCTTTACAGGATTTATTTGGTCTGGAAATAATCTCAGTCCACCCATAGTAACCTCTGCTATATAACATCCAGAGTTTACTAAAAATAGGTCTTCCGTTGGATTCTTAGCGTTGATTTTTGTAATACGCAGACCTGCACCCCAAATGGTTGTATTTTTAGGAAGAATCACAGGATTATCCTCTAAATACGTTCCAGCCTGTACTTTAATCACATATCCATTAAAAATTGAGCCAGTATCAAAGCCGTATCTACCATCGTACCCAGGAGAAGCTAAAGATGCCGCTCTTTTAATTGTACGAAGTGGATATTGAATACTTCTACCATCATTATTATCGTCACCATCGGTTGAAGATACATAAAGTGTAGGAACGTTAGCACCAAAATCTTTTGCAAGAATACCAGCATATCGTTGAGTATCCACTGCCAATAAAGTATTTGATGCAGTTGCAGATAAAACTGCTTCTGGTCCTTTAAATACAAGTTGTCCATCTATTTCTAACGAACCTGTTAAAAATACAGATCCTGTAATTTCACTTTTATCGGTAACATCATTTCCTAAAAAGAAACTTTTTGATACAAAAAGTGAGCCAGAAATAATGGCATCATTACCTATATCTACATTTTGTTGTATGGTAAGGGAACCAGAAATATTCTGTTGTTCTTCTATCTGTTTACGAGGTATCAGTCTTGCCATTATACTATTTCTACTATTTTCCCTTTAATTTCAAATGCCGATGCAGGTACTTCATTTGGTAAACGAGTAACATCTGCAACAAATGTAACAATTATATTATTTCCACTAACTTCTACATTGTATCTGCTTTGTGGTTGTTTTACTCCAAATAAATATACATCAATGTAATCTCTAACATCATCTACTTCTAAAATATCAAAAACAAATTTTTTATTTAGTAATGTTAGTATAAAATAAAGATTTTCAACTACTTCAAGTGTGTCCGGTATATATGAATAAATAAAAGTATCCGTATTTACTCTAAGCACAAAATCTTTAAATTCCAATCTTTGTCTTTTTAATAAATCGTTTCCTCTATTTATATTTGGTAATTTTCTCGCCATTATCTATAAATTTCTATATCTCCATTTATTTTTATTTCATCAGTAACTTCGATTTCATATGGATTACCAAAGCGGTCAAATTCAGGAAATCTTTCTTTTTTAAATTTTAAATAAAATGTATTTGATATATTCTCATATTCATAATCATTTTCAGATATAAATAATCCATTTATAAAAACATCAAATCTTGCAGTGGGTTTTCTAAATTTTTCCAAAGTCTTATATAATGTTTTTATTCTTAAATTATCTTTTTTGAAAATCCAATAGTATGGATGTAACAAGTCATGAACTTCTAATACAAATTCATTTGGCTCATTTACTTCTTTCATTATATTTTTTAAATCTAGTATATTCATAGTTCTTGGAATTTACCAGTTATAGCGATTTCATCATCTACATCCAAAGAAAAATTTAAATTTACAAAATTAAATACTATCTCATTTGTACCACCACTAAATGTATATGTATAAAACGAAGGTGATATAAAATCGCCATTTATATATATTCTAAACCAGTTATCGGTATCAAATACACCAATAAGTTCGGATGGAAGAAGTGGTTTTCTAACATTTGTTAATTTAACAGAAGTTGGACTTACATAACTTGCCATTTGAGAACCTCTTATAGCTACAAAATTAATAACATCTGCATATTCATTATAAAGATTTGCACCGGTGAACAGGTCTCCAGAGAGGTCAGTTTCAATACCGAATACAACTCTTTTTGCTGAAAATGATTTACTAATTGTTGGTTTTTCATTAACCTGGTCAGGTAAAAGATATGCACTAACATTTACATTAAAAGTGGTTCTAATTAATCTTTCTGAAGCTCCTACTAAATCTTGAGAAGTTTCAAAAGAATTAATTATTGACCTAAATTTAAACCCATCTACATTTCCCCAATATTTTTCACTTTCATTTTGAAATTGTTCAATTATCTTATTCATATGTTCGGTAAATGAAGTCCAAATTACCACTTCATATACAACGGTAACATATGCAGGAATTGCTATATTATAAAATTCGTATGTAGGTTTAGCTCCAGTCATTATGCTAAATCTATCATATCTATTTTTTTGAGAATATTTTTTTGCAAATGGACGTGTAATTACTTCTCTAAAATGCGGTAAACTTTCATCCTTTTCAATGCTATTTCTTTTAAACATTACCAAAGGAATTTGAACCTTTCCCCTTTCATCTCTTAAATAACCTTGTTGTCTTGAACTTGTCCATCTTTCGGCGTTTCCATAGATTAATGGAACTTTAACTAAATTACCATTTTCTTCCAAATCAGGAATAATAACTTTAGACATATAATCGGCAATAGCAGTATCGACATCAATAATTTTGACACCTTTCTGAAATTCTTTATCTATTGATAAATGTTTGGCCCTATTTGTTTCTTTTCTTTCCATTATACAATTCTCATTTCAGTTTGTATGCTACTTCTTCTAGTCATAAATGTAGAACATACGATAGAGAATTTTTCTCCATCTCCAGTTTCAATTCTGCCACCTACTAATTGGTCTTCCGTTACATTATCTATTTCAAAATATGCTTCATTATGAAAAATAATATCACCAACTTCTGGATAAAAATCTTTATCTTTAAGTGTAAAACGATTAAAACGAAATTGTACGTTTTGATTTGCATCTACACCAAATCCTTCATAATTTGCAGTTGTTTCATCTCTTTGAATTATCGCACTACATTCAACACCTTGATAATATGTTTTATTTAAAGATTCTCCATACAAATTAGTCTTACTTTCTTCTACAATTAATTTGTAAAGAACAACTGCGGTTTCTATAACCACATCTACTAATTCTCTGGATATACCTTCAAAGAATTTTATATCTCTTGATAGTGCAAATCTTGCCATAATATTAACCTATATAAATTGCTAGTGGAACTTTTCGTAACATTTCTTGATGAGCAGTAGCTTCCGTATTTCGGTTTTCAAATTGTTTAGTTCTTCCCAATTCTTCCAAAGTTTCTCTTAATTGTGTCATAAGTGATTCTTTTTCCGTTGTTGCTTCTGCTCTAAGCGCTGCACCATCTAAACTAATTTCAGAACCAGGAATTGGAATTTGAGAATATTTTTCTCTAACCGCTCCTAATAGTTCCTTTACCAATGCTAAAGTATATTTTCTAATCCACTGTTTACCAACATCATTAATGCCACCAAATTCCATAAAATCATACGGGATATCCGAATAATCAGAAATTACATTTGGTGTTATATTTGTAGAATTTTCAGTAAAATCGTCTTTTACAAAATAATCAAAATATAATTTTCCGTAAAGATTTATATGTTGAGATGTTGGTCTTGGAAATACTCTAATCTTACCATTTACAATATTAAACGTAAATGCAGATTTTCTAAATTGGTCATTAAACTCAATAGCTTGAATTCTTAACATATCCTCAAATATCGGCATCAATATAAATTGTGCCGCCGGTGAGAATGAACCAAATCCAAATTCATCAATTAAGTTTAACGTACCCTGTCCACTTACTGAATAAGGGTCAAAGAATCTATTAATTGCAGGTACTGGTTCATGGAATACTTTTACAATTTCTATACGTTTTCCACTTTCAGAAACAGCTCCCCATAGTGTATCTAAATCATATTCTTGTTGTCCGGCTTGTAATTCTACATATCCTTTTTTGATATCAGTATTACCACCCACACCAGCTAAAGTTCCATATGCATCCGAAATACCAATTAATGTTGGAAGATTTGAACCTTGAACTAATTTATTAGAAAGATTTGTAGATTTTGTTTTTCCTCTCAAAACATCTAAATTATTACGAATATTGAATTGATTTACTTGCGCACCGTATTCTGATACTGCTTCTTCTAAACAAGCGTAAAAATTTTCATCTAAAAGTTCAATGTTTTGAATAGGATACCCCAATCTTCTAGCACACCAAAGTGCCACTTTTGGAGCTTCTTCTTGGAACTCATAATCGTTATCATATATTCCAAAAGGAGTTTGTCCCGGAAAGAACGAAGATGAACCAGGATATATTAAAGTTTCTAATGCCATTATAAGTATATATTTTAGGTTACTTATAAATATTAGAAAAGGGAAGATTAGTTATTTGAGAGATATATCCCTAAAACACTTCAATTACAAAGTGTGTTGATACATTTGAGGATGGATATATCTTTTTAGTGGTATCAATTGGAAATAAAGAATTTGTTAGGGTTGCTATTGTCAAATTTCCAATCCCACTTTTTCCCAATACTGTTAAGCTGTATTCGCCAGGTGTTAGGGTAGTTACGGAATTGTTTACCGCTCTAATGATGTTTATATCATATTGCCAAGTCTGATTTGCTCTTTGAGCCGTTACATTTGGACGGTTTGTAACTGATTTAGTCTCAAAACTTTTAGATGAAACCCCACCATCAATTGTTCCTCCACTACCACCTACAACTGCTAAAGAAACATTTGGTGAATAAAAAGCAACTGTTGATAATTGATTCCAGTTATCATTTGGTATTCTGACCATTCTAAATCCTGTAAATGTAATAGTTTGTGTGACTGTCATTCTTCTACTGGGAGTTATATTACTTCTAAATAATTCTCCGGTAGATGCCTGCCTTACACCATTTATTATGTAATTATCAATATTAGAATAAAATGGTGTATTTGAAATAATTTGGTATCCGTTTGTAAATTCTATTGCCATAATTAATAAAGTGCTTGCCAATCATTACCATCCCAAAAGAATGGTTTAATTGTATCTCCACTAGAACTAACAATAAAACTACCAGAAATTGGATTTGTTGGATTTGTTGTTCTTGGTGTAAGTATTAAAATATCATTTATAGTTGCTGACCCAGTTACATTTAGTGAACCACTTATTTGAGCCAAACCACCATTATTAATGTATAAATTACTTCCAGAGTTTAAAATAAGATTAGAACTACTTGTCAATAAAGTTGCATCACTTACTGCAGTTGAACTTACAATTAAAGAACCTGTTATTATTTGATTTCCAACAAATGTATTTGCAGTTAGTGTTGCAAATCCAGAAATTTGTCCAGATGAAGATATTAAAGTTGTTGCTTTTAATGATGCGGTGTAAGCCATTATGGCATTAGTAATTCCACTAATTGATGATGTATAAGTTTTTAAAGATGCAGTTGTTTGTAATATTATATTTGTAATTGCACTTTGAGAACCAGTATATGTATTGAGTGCTGTTACATCTCCACCACCTGCTCCAAATCCTAATGCTGTAATTTGTGCAGCTCCACTTATCAATGTGGTTGCTTTTAATGATGCCGTATATACTTCAATACCGTTTATTTCCGCTATTATAGAACTAGTAAAATTATTTAATGCAGTTGTATCTGCGGTTGATGATGATACAAACCCAAAATCAGTTATTTGTTGTGATGATGATACCGTTCCCTGTGGGATTCCGGTAAATGCGGTTAATTGTGTTGTTCCATCAGGAAATATTACACTAGCACTACCAAATACCCAATCTTTGTTTACTGATGCACTTACGATTCTTAATGTTATATCACCCGGATTACCATTAACAGAATCTCCGGTTGTTAAGATTATATGACCACCGGCACCAGTTACTGTATCACCTGCTTTTATACTTACAGCACCACCTGCACCAGTTACAGTTTGACCCGCATTTATACTTACATCACCACCGTCTCCAGATATAGTCTGACCTGCGTTAATTGTAAAGTTTCCACCATTTCCCGTTATAGTTTCACCACTACTTATATTAAGTGTACCAGCATTACCTGTTGTAGTATCTCCTGCTGATATTATGAGATTACCACCAATTCCTGTTACTGTATCTCCCGCTCTTACGGTCAAATCTCCTGCATCACTAGTTACACTATCTCCTGCTCTCAAAGTTAAATCTCCAGCAGGCGAATCAAATTTATCAGCAGACAATATTGATTCACCATTTTGTAAATAAACTGAACCACTTATAGTTTGATTACCTATAAATGTGTTTGAACCAGTTATTGCAAATGAAGATGTTGCTACTAAATGAGTTATATCGTTTATTCCACCCACCCAAACATAACCTTCTGCTAATGATGAAGTAAATGAACCATTTATGTTTAATGAACCGGTTATCTCCACTTCATTTCCAGCGGCGTGTATAAGATTACTTCTATTAATATCATCAGTTCCATTACCTACAATAAAAGCGGAAGGTACAGATGATACAGCGTTATATTGTCCCTGTACGTGTTGATGATTGGCTAATGCTATTGTTTGATACCCCTCTGCATGTGAGTATGAGCCTGATGCTATTGTTTCTTGACCTTCAGCGTGTGAGTAATCTCCTTTTGCTTGAGTATTATCTCCTTCAGCATGTGAGTAGTTTCCTATTGCTTTAGTAATACTTCCTTCAGCATGTGAGTTTTCTCCTGTTGCTATATTCCCCTCTAATCCTTGAATAAGAGAGCCCGTTATGGTTTGGTTACCATTAAATGAATTTGAACCAATTGTTGCAAATGAACCACTATCTACCAATACTGAAATTCCAGAAGTTCCGGATGTACCATGCGAACCTGCGCTACCTGTTATAGTTAATCCAGACGTTCCGCTTGTACCGTCAATACCCGATGTACCAGCACTACCTGTTATAGTTAATCCAGACGTTCCGCTTGTACCATCCGAACCAGCACTACCTGTTATAGTTAATCCGCTTGTTCCAGATGTGCCGTTTGTACCAATTCCACCACCTGCTATATTAACTCCATTTAAAAATATTGAACCTGTTACAATTAGTGAACCTGTAATTTGTGCTTCACCTTCATATGGAAATCCTGCTCCAGTACCACCAGTTACTAAAGAAGAAGTTGGTATTGCAATATTTTTGTTACCAGGTCCACCAACCCAAATGTATCCTTCTCTTAAAGATGCAGTTAATGAGCCTGCAAGATTAATATCAGATATTACAATTTGATTGTCTGCATTTATAGAAATAGATGCAGATTCATTATTATCTCCAATAAAATAAATTGTACCCTTAGAAATCCAAAGGTCTTTCCACGCATTTGTAGCAGAACCCAAACTAAACGAAGATGTTAAATCTCCATCAGCTACATTTGGAATAATTGAACCGGAAATTTTAAGTGAACTACTCAATACATTTCCAAAAGTACCAGATGTTCCAGATGTTCCATCCTTACCACTTACACCCGCTTGTGATATTGTTACTAGAGGTTGAGATGTTTGGACATTAATATTCGTAACGGCATTTTCTACCGCTACATTGGTTTTTGGGATTTCAACTTGGACAGTTGTTATATCTTTGCTTATTTGTACTGACATCCTATCGAGTTACGTTTTTAGATAACTTAACCTTACCTTCTAATAATCTTGTAACTTCATTACCTTTTACCAATTCTAAATCGTAAAATGCTTCACCAAAATTTAATACTGATGAAGATGCTGCAGATATATACACTCCAATAGAACCACTTGCCAATGGAGTTATAAAATTAGAACCACTTAAATTGATTCCCGTATTATCGGACTTTAGAGATGATGAAAGTGAAAGAAAGACTTCAGATGATTCAACACCTGGTCTAATTTGCATTCTAGCGTGGTAACCACTCAAATCAATCGCTGAACCGCTCTCATCGTTCCAATTGATTTGAAAATTTGTTGTTGCTCCTTGCTCTATTATAAAAGAATATTTACCTGCTGCCATATATTTAATGTGTTTACCACTATAAATATAAAATAGTTGGAAAGGGGTAAAATGATATTACACCAATCTAATTTGAATCACATTACCATTTCTATATATTCCGCCCAAAGGAACACCACCAGCTGCTGCTGCGGTATCGTTTGCGTAATTTAGTGATGCGGAAACTTGAGCTAAAATAGCAGTTGTTTCGGTAAATCTAACGTTTTGATTATTTGTATAAACCGAACCACTTCTATATAATGTACTACCACCAGTTGTTTTTGCATTACCAACTAATGTGGATTCGTTAATATAAACATCGTGTAATTCTCCAAATTCATATCCGTTAATAACCTTTACGAAGATTTTTCCAGCACTTGCATGCGAATAAACTACATAACCCATAACTACCAAATGTAGAGGTGATGTGGGTTGAAATTTTGTAAGTCCACCAGCAGTAGTTGGTGAAAGGTATAGGGTATCCCCATCATTCCAATCTTCTCCCTGCAATGCACCAGTTGTATTTACGTTTCTAACAAGACCAAATGTTGTTATAAATCCTTCCTGATTAATTCCAATATCTTCGGTTACAATACCTAATGTAGTTGATGAGGCAACTTCGGCGTTTGCTAGTGCGTTTACTACTGCTAATCTCTGTCCCTGTGCTCCACCTTCAGCTGCAGTTCTTACCCTTACTGCTTTGTATTCAGATTCTAATAGGTTTGCACCTGTTTTATTTACAACCCTAACTACTTCTTCTTGTCCAACCTGTAAAGTAACATTACCACCTTTCAATCCTAAATTTAAAGTTCCATCCGCATCACTCCAAGTCAATCTACCCTCAATATTTGTAGTGACTGGTTGAGTTACATCAAAATCAATTGAACTAACACCTTTAACCGAACCAGTAATACTAATTGAACCAGTTAATTCGGTTGTACCTAGCAATCTATTATTACCAATTTGAGTAGTTGAACCGCTTATCAATAATGAACCCGTAATTGTAGTTGATGAATTGTTAAAAACGGTTGTTCCCATAATTGTAGTAGAACCACTAATATTTACACTACCAGTTAATTGAGTATTACCTATCAAAGTATTATTACCACTTTGGACAGTAGAGCCAGTAATATTAACAGACCCAGTAAAATAATGTTTATCATCAAAAGTATCACCAAATTTAGATGAACCACCTGCATATAAAACGGATGAAGAAAGTATAGTTACATGATATTCATTTGCAGTAAGTGTATTAAATTTTGCATCAATTGTACCACCTGTTAAATCCGTATCTTTTGCATATCCAGATGTTAATTTATCAAAATAAAAATCTTCTGCTGTACGTGCATTATCAATAACATCATCTATCGTTCTATTAGCAGGGATAGTTACCCCAACTAAACCAGAGTTGTAGATTGGACTCATACCTTCTCTATCTATAATTGCCTGTTTTTCTAATTGATTTAATGCCATATATTTGGTGTGTTTACCTTTATAAATATAGAATAGTTAGAAAGGGGTGTAAAATAAAAAAAGGAGATAGTATTAGTATCTCCTTTATTGTATTTTCAAAATTATATTATACCAATCTAACTTTTATAGCTCCAGATGTATGATACAATCCACCAACAGGAACTCCCGCACTGGCTGCAGCTGCATCATTTGCGCAACTACCTGTAATTGCTGCGAATGGTGATAATGCATCTAATTTTGCATTTGTAGATACTTTATCGGTATCGGTTGCAAATGTATCATCGATAACTTCACTTAATGTTCTATTTGCCGGTATAGTTACTCCAACAGTTCCAGGATTATAGATTGGACTTACACCTTCTCTATCTATAATTGCTTGTCTTTCTAATTCGCTTAATGCCATTTTATTTTTTTTTTGTTTTTAATATTATGTAACCAATACGAATATAAATATAAAATAAGTTAAGAATCACATAGACATAAAAAAGGGAGATGATTTCTCATCCCCCAATTTTATTATGTTACTAATAAGTCACATCATTAATCAAACACTTATCATTAGATAGTTGCTAAATCTTTGATGAAAATCTTACCATAGTACTCAGGGCGAACCATTTTCTTAGCGTAACGAGTCATAACTCCGCGTCTTGGCGTGAAGTTTTGAGGGTCATACACTAATGGAGTCATAATCAATGGTACATATGGAGCGTAAACAGCACCTGTCTCAAGGAAGTTATTTCCTCTGTAACCCATTAAGATTTCGTTAGAAGTCATGTAAGGGTTTTTGTAAACAGTGTATCTATTGCTCATAGAACCAACTGCAGTAACACCAGCTGCGAATTGAGCCGCGTCTTTATCTGCATTTACAACGAATCCAGGAATAGATTCTAAAATAGTACAAACATCAGGAGATGCAACTAAGAAGTTAGCACCACCACGTAAAGTTAATTGATGAATCTTGTTAGATACTTTATTAATCTTTACACCTAAAGTCTGGAACCATGCATTTTTAGTGTATGCATTTGATGCACCACCAATGTTAGACCAAGCACCACCTACTAATTCTTCACCAACGTTAGTTGACCAGTATTCAGTAGTTAATGCGTTAGCTTTTAACATATCTAAGATTTCTAAATCAATCTCTAAAGAGATATAATCAGATAACATAGAAGTTAATTCAGCTTCTGCATCAATTGAATGGTAAGCGTTAAGGTCTTGCGCTAATTCAGGAGTCCATACTGCTTTCAACTTACGAGTCTTAGCAACGATAGCCTCTGATTTTAATTCAAGATCAATTTCAGGAATGTTGATATCAGAACCTACAACACCAGCGTTTGTATCTTCAAAGTCACCTCTGTTGTAAGATACTGGTTGAGTAGAGAAATTAACATTTACTGCTGCAGTTGCACCACCAGCAGCTGGGTTTGCTTTTACATAGAATACAACGTTACCACCGATTACGGCTGTAAATTGATTGTAAACCTCTGTGATAGCTGCTGCCGCTGAACCACTCAATGCGAATGATTTAACTGCTTCCAAATCAGCACCTACTAAAGATGCAGTTGGTACTGCGATTGTTCTTAAGAATAAACCAGCTGATGCAGATACTTCTGAATCATATCCAATTCCAACTAAAGAACCTGTTCCTACTGTGTTACCAGCTACAGAAACTGCAGTATCGTTTACAGTGTATCCGTATCTTCCGTTTCCGTAAAGACCGTTTTCAGCTGCATCAGTTCTACCGAATTGAGCTCCAGTACCACCGAATAAAGATTGACCAGTGAATGCAGGGTTACCGTTTACAGTTGAACCATATTTGAAATCTAAGAAGAAGATAAGACCTGAAGGTAAGTTCATTGGTTGTACACTAACGAATTCCTTTGCAGCGATTTCTCCGAAGATTCTTCTTACTAATGGTAAAGCAACGCCAGACCATTCTTCAGAACCTGCTGAAGTACCAGTTTGAGTTGCCTCATCAAGCAATTGTTTTGCTTGGTTTTCTAACAATACAGCCATGCTGTGTTGTTCTCTTTCTTTCATACCTTCTAAAAGGCCAGTTTTTTCCCATTTGGTTTTTAACTGACGAGTTTCAGCTAACATTACCGCTTGTGGGTTTTTGCCTTCCATAAGTTTTCCTAAATCAAAATTTGCCATTTTATTTTATTTTTTATGGATTGTTTATTTTACGATACCAGCTAATTGTTTGAAACGATTAGCTAATTCGTTTGTGCTTTCTGCAATGATTTCTTTCTTTGGAGCTGTTGTAGCTTGTGATTTAGAAGCAAACCCTTCGGTCATTGTCTTCTTAGCCGCTACTTTTCTTTCAGTTCCAGTAAATTTCATGCTTTCAGCAAGAGTTGCGTAAACCAATTTAACTTCTCTTACAGAAGATGTTCTGTCTAAATTCTCAACTACTTTTACTTTTTGTTCGTTAGTTAAGTTGTAAGAACGGAACAATTTGTTTGCGTAAAGTAATTTTGCGTTTAACAAATTTACTTCGTTAATAGTGCCTTTCAAAGATTTAATTGTAGAAATTGCTTCTGCCAATTCTGCTTGAAGTTTTTCTTTTTCTTCATCATGCTTTGGTTCTTCAGCTTCTTCAACTTTTTCTTCGTCATCACCATATCCCATTTCACGTAAGATTTCATCTAAATCGATTTCTTCTTCATCGTGAGCTGGTTCTTCAGTTGGAACTTCTTCAGCTTCAACTGCAGGTTCAGCAGCTACTGGTTCTTCAACCGGTGCTTCTTCACCTTCTACTGCTGGTTCTTCTTCGTGATATTCATCACCTTCTTCACCAGCGATTTGAGCTTCTAATTCTCTAATGATTGATTCAAGATCTAATTCATCTTCATCATCACCACCAAATTCAGGAGCTTCTTCACCTTCTTCTGCTACTGGTTCTTCTGCAGGAATTTCTTCTTCTGCACCGAACTCATCTTCAGCTTCAGTAAGGTCTTTTACTTTATCGTAATCTTCAACTTCAGCACCTACTTCAGAGCTTTGGTTTGCAATTCCGCTTAAGTCAGTGTCATCATCATTTGCTTTAGTTGCAGGTTGTTTGTTATCACCTTTACCAATTTCGCTTGATACATCGTTATCTTCGTTCATATCTGTTTCTTCTTCATCACCTTCCATTTCGGCTTGTAATTTTTTAGAAAGAATAGATTGTAAACGAGGAGTAAACGCTTCTTCAAGAGCGATTTTAGCGTTAGCAATAGCAGTTTCACGAACAGCTTTAGCATCTGCGATGGCTTCTTTCAACAATTTTGAACTTGCCATTTTTTCCTTATTTATCGGATTTCTTAAGCTATTAGATTTGGAGCTTAAATAGAATAAATTTGATTGGCTTTTGGTCACTACTCATAATACGAGAGTATTCATTTACCAATAAAAAAACGTATATAAAATACGTTATTGTATGAATAAATATATAAAAATTAATGAAAACGTAATTTTCTAAAGAATTTTTTAGAAAAGATAGATGTATGATGGGTATTTATCGTCTTTTAATTTTTGACGAATTCTTTCATCTGAATATCCAAAGTGTTCTCCGGCTTCTTTTAAAGAATAGAATTGTTTACCTTCACACTCAATTATTGGAAGTTGTATTTGTATTTTAGAACGATGTTGTAATTCGTTCATTTCATCATATCCAATATCGGTACGGTCAACTTTTTTCCAATGACGATATACTGGATTATTTGATTCAAAATAGTTTCTTGCTTCGGATTCAGTTAATCCTAATTTATCCGCCACCTGTTTTGGGTTCTCAAAAGGAACTCCTTCTATTTCGTATTTAATATGTGGATTGGTTTCTTCGCCAATGATTTGCCAATCTTTGTACTTTGATTTAGTTGAACGGCACCTTCTTTCAACTTCGGTAGCCACTAACTCATTTGGATTAATATCAATTGCAGCTTCTCTAAAACTCCTATATTGTTTACCTTCAACGATACATATAAACGTATCACCATTTACAATACTTTCGGTTGCAATATCAGGATTACCTTTCACAAATACTAAAATGTTTTGATGAACCGATGCTACCTTACGATTTCTTTCAAAATATGTATCAACCACTCTTGAAGCCTGGTGTTGTGAATTAAACAAAACCATATCATTATAAAAATGAAGTCCAGCTTCTTCACAGGCTTGGATAGTTTTCCAAACTAACCCTTTATACTTTCCAATCTTATAATTTCCGGTTAGAGATTGTTCTCTTACTTCTGATACTACTACTGCAAAGAAACGATTATCTTTTAGTTTTTCTGCCGCTTTTCTTAAAATAGAATAATATTTTTTATCAAATGAATCTTCATCCATATTTGAAAGGTCAGCTGGATTATCTGTATATTTTTCTAAATCATAATAAGGTGGACAAGTGAATACGAAGTCCTGAGTTTTATTCTGAATGGAATCAATTACCCACTCACTATCTCCTTGTATCCAATTTGGTTTTGATGATTGTTTTTTATTTGCTTCTATTTGTTCATCCGAAAGGTCAATACCATTATAGATAAATCCCATTTCAGTTGCCACAATACCTCTAACACTACCACCCGCAAATGGGTCTAATACTCTACCTTCGTTTGGACAAAACCACTCATACATCTTTTCACAAAGTGTAGCATCAAATATAGAAACGG
>Ga0315900_10000442_pt1 | contig 73532 bp, 79 predicted proteins | sample LakEriMetagenome_FD_203521 | JGI IMG/M metagenome (GOLD analysis project Ga0315900, IMG submission 203521) | Freshwater fungal communities from buoy surface, Lake Erie, Ohio, United States - Buoy 12 MA114 | ecosystem: Environmental > Aquatic > Freshwater > Lake > Lake biofilm | place: USA: Lake... | reverse complement strand
ATATACTGAACCTGAATTTCAAGGCAAGGAACCTAATCCAGATCAAAAGGCGCAATTAATACTATCTGCAGTAGCAGACAATGTTGCCATGGCCAATGCTGTTCCAAAGCTGAAAGAGGTTATAAAGAACAAAGCAGACAGGCAGCTAGATTATGTAGAGGCAGCTAAAATAACAGAGGAAGAGCAACAGCAAAAAGCCAAAGAAGAGTATGAAAATTGGGTTAAATCCGATAAGGCTTCTGCCACTATAAACAAGGTTAAATCCGAATTAGTATCTAAGTACGAGCAAAAAAACAAAGAACTAGCTGCCGCGTATCAACAAGGCCAGTTATCAAAACAAGACGCAGAAGCAGCATTAAAAGGTTTGAATGAATCTTTAAACAAAGAGTTGAACGATGCTGTTAGCGGTTTATGGGAGCAAGAATTTGAGTCGGTTGTTAAACCTAAATTACAAACCTACTTTAATTCAGAAGCCGAAAGAAGGTATCAACAAGCTGTTTTAAAAGACAGGGTATTGTCCAATCGTGCCATATACACTATTAATAGCATAGCCAATTCAGATAGGTTCAAACAAATGAACTTTGACGATAAGAAAAGGATTATTGCCGCTACATGGGATTCGACAAGAGCCATGTTAGAGAAAAAGGGTTACAACAAAGATTTCATAGAAAAATACAGAGAGCAATATTTCTCCGAGTTTGTAATGGCTGCAAGTAGAACACCAAAAGGTGATGTTACAAGTTACGGAGTAAGAGATTGGGCCCAAGACGCATTAAAAGAAATAGAGGCAGAAAAAGCCGAATTAGAAAAGAATAAAGGTCCTGAAACACCTGGATTGTCTATGAATATAGGCGGTTTTGGTGCTGTTCCTGTCGTTACCAATGAAAAGTATAATGAAGATTTAGGAACTTTAAAGCAGGCAGAAGACCAAATCAGAGCCACACTAGCTAGACCTGAACTTGGTGGTGGAACCCTGTCAGAAGGTATAGGTTACGGCTTTAAATACGGCAAAAATTTGCCAATACCTTATGTTAAAACTGCATTAGAACTATCTAACAACCTAAAGCTTTACGATATAAATAAAAAGGTTAAAAACGGTGTTCCATTAACAGATGGAGAAAAATTGCTGTTACATAGTTTAGGTATGGACCAAGCCTATCAGCAAGACGCAAAACCTACTTTTGGATTTACTGCAGGAGAGATTACAACCATTAGTGTTCCTTACATGGTAGATATGGCAGCAGGAAACTTTGCTGCCGCACCTGCAAGAACAGCCGTAAAAGAGCTTATTTTAAAAGCTGGTAAAAAGTATGCTGAAAAAGCAGCTTTCAAATACGGAGTTGCTCAACCCATATCTGTAATTGTGGGAGAAATGGCAAGAACAGCCGCAGACCCAGTAAAGTGGGGTAAGTCATTTGTAGAACACATGAACCCGGAGGTCAAATTTGCCTTTGGGATGGATGTCGATGCCGATAAACAGAAAACAGCAGGAAATGATGTCGTAGGAATAGACGAGATGGTGGCTATATTGGACCGCTCTCAATACGACTTGTTGGGCCAAAAAACAGGCAAAGGAATGGACCCAGTTGAAGCTTTTGCTTATGCTTTCCTAGACAACCTTAAAGAGAACTTAAGTGAAAGAATTGGAGGAGCATTAGGTGGAGAGGTTTCGGAACAGCTTGTAAAGACATTGGCTAGAAATAACGAGTGGGCCAAGAGAATGATAATTGCCACGATGTTAAGAAAGAATGGAGGTTTAAATCCTAATTCTTTCCAAAAGACATTGAAAGAACTAAAGGATGCCACAGGTTTAAATGGTATTATAGGTGAGAACATAGAAGAGTATGCAGCAGCAGCCGCAGAAGATTTTATGTATAATAGGCAATTTGGAACCTCGTTTACTCCGGAGTTTTTTAAAGAAACTGCCGCTGTAACAGGGCTTATTCAGGTTCCTATGCAATTAGTTGGTTTATCTGCCAAATACATGGGAGAAAACAGGACTTACAAGGTTAATTACAGAAAAGGCGATGGAGAGATAGCTGAAATTGAGATTCCATTAGATATAGCTTCAAAAGTATTTTCCCCTAAAGGTAAAGTAGAGGCTTCTAATTGGCTGAACACAGAATTAGGTAAAACCAATTTGACTCCAGAGCAAAGACTTGCTGTGCTTCAAAACATGAACTCAAAAATGTATTGGGATGAGGTTAGAGCAAAATCCAAGTCAATGTTTGGAGCAAGTTACGATGCGTTGAACGATGAGAACCAAACAGCTGTTAGAGATGCCGCATATAAAGCAATTGCCCCATTTGTTAAGACAAGGGACCAAATGCTTTTGGATAAATTAAAAAGGGATGAATCAAATAAAGATAGCGTTCCTGCCGAGCCAACACAAGAAACTGAAACACCTGTTTCAGAGGGAGGTGAACCACCTGTTACACCACCTAGCACACCACCTAGCCCAAGTGATGGAGCCGGTGCAATGCCTTTGACAGCAGATGAAGAAGGCAGCGAAGGGGTTGAGGGTGATCCTGAACAAGAGTTAAACGACATTGCCGACAAAATCATAATGGGTTTGCCATTAGAACCAAATGAACTAGAAATAGTAAAGTCAAATTCTGTTTGGTTTGAGGACAAGCTTAAGGATATGGAGGTTGAAATTCCTGAACCCGAAGCCCAAAAACAAGAACTAACAGGTTTGGGCCAAGAAAATGATGAAGCTTATCAAAAAGCAATGTCAGGTTTTAGGGATAAGTTTTTAGAGGAAAGAGGATTAACCCTAGACGAATTTAACGCATTGCCACCTGATGAAAAGAAGATGGTTGAAGATGCTTACGAGATTTACCTACAAGAGGTCCAAGAAGCAGAGGAAGAGGCATGGGATGAAGAAAGAAAGGCCAAACAGGGTAAACCAAAAAAGAAACCTAGATTTGAAGCCCAAAACGAAACAGACTTTTTAGCACAAGAACTAGAGGGTTCAAGATTTAAAATGGAAAGCATTAAAAGCCTTTCCGATAGAAATCTTTTTGAAACAGGCAAAAAAAGAGGAAATCCTTATGCTTTAAATTGGTTTACTAGCAGGCCAGGTGCCCAATCCTTAGACGAATTTGTAAGCTTCATGATAGATGATGAACAATCAGTATTTTACGGAAAAGACGAAAAAGATGTTATTAAGAAAATTACCGATTTCATTATTGAAAATCCTGGAGGTGCAACTTCATATATCAATGAAAGGATAAAGCAAATTGAATTACAAAACAATATTGACAGACAGAGTCTTGAAAACCCTGATTTACTAAATCAAATAGACGAATTTGTTTCAGAGTTTAGTGACGAAGAGGTGGAGGAGATGTTGTTATGGATGGAACAAGAAGGCAATTTAGAAGAGGTTGAAAAAATGGTTGATGAATGGCTTAAAGGAGAATACCTAAGTCAATTCGGAGGTTTTGTTCATTATTTCACAGATAAATTCAATCCTTCAAAAGAAGGAACCTCAATAAAAGAACCTGCATTAGCTAAAAAAATCAAACAATTAATAGATGAAAACAGAAAAAAACAGCAAGGAGTTGACTCCAAGGGAGAAACTGGCGATAAAGTTGAAAAAGATGGTGATGGAAAAGGCGAAGAAGAAAAGCAAGAAGTAAACGAAGCTATTAATAGTAAAATATTTGTATTTGGTTTATTTGATGGTTTTGCGGTAAGTAATAGAACAAAAGAAAGGACAAACAAAGATTCTGCTCAATATAAAGAAGTGTTTGACCCAAGAACTACAGATGGGCAAAACAATACCAAGTCTTTCATTAAAATCATAGAAAGAAATGGTAAAAAATATAGAGTTGTTGGATTAAGAATGAGTAATCCTCAAACAATTATAAATGGTCAGCCTGATAGGTCTGGAATGAGTTATGCAGGTATTATTGATGATGGAAATCTTCCAAACAATATTGATGATTTATTAATTAAAAAAGCTATCCAAGAAGGCAAAGACTTATACGAGAATACAGTTAAGTTAAAAGATTCTGATTTTATAATGCCATCAGAATACAAGTCAAAAACAACTCCAGAATCAAAAGAGTATAGATACGAATTAAGAAACAGGCCATTCACAATTGGTTCATACCCTAAAGAAGATACTTTTTTAAGATTTGAACAAACCGATGGTTCTAGGTTCGGATATGTGGTTTACAGCGAAAAGCTTCCTGCAGAAAAATGGCAGTCATTTGAATTAGCACCTGAAACAGAAATACTAGAAGCTACAAAAGGAAAGGTTTTTGAAAGCGAATATTACAATAGGATTATAGCAACTCCAAGAGAGGGCAACACCAATTTCGTTAGCGTAGAAATGTCAGAACCTAAAGATGGTTCAGAGCATACTGAAACCATAACATTGTCAGCAAAAGAATTTTTCAAAAACATAGAAGACAAGTTTTTTGTAGAAAAAACAGCGCCTTCCGCTAAGAAATCAACTCCAAAACCAAAGAAAAAATCAGGTCCAAGTATCGACAACTTAAACCTAGATGATTTCAATATGGATGATTTGGATATGTTAGGAGAGGCAGATTTATTTGGATCTGGACCTGAATCCGGAAAGTCGGACATAAGAAAGGATTATGAAAAAACTCTTGCTGCTGCTAAAAAGGAATTAAAGGAAGCCTCAAAAGATTTAGACGATACAAAATCTAGGGCTAGAAAAGAGGGAGTAGAAGGAAATACCTTAGACCAAATATTAAGGCCAAAACGTGCTAGATACGAAATGGCTTTAAAGCAATTGGATATTATAAGGAACCAAGAAAAGAATGTAAGAATTGGAGAGGAGTCGCAACAAAAGCTATTTGAAGGCAGCGTTAGCGATTTCTTAAAGAAAGAATTAACTCCGGAGCAAATGGCTGCCGGAAAAAGATTTATAAATCAGTTTTTTGAAAAAGGCATTTATGATTTTCCAAGGATAGCAGAGGTTGTAAGAGCCAAAGCTGGTGACACAGTTTTGTACGATAAATTGCCTGCCTTGGTTAAAGTTTACAGCGCTGAAATGATTAGTGTCGATGATGATATTGCCGACAAAATGAGCAATAGAGCGCAGGTAAGGTCTTATGTAGAGAATTTTATCACAGAATTAAATACCGAACAAGATGATACAGCAGATAATGAAGAGGGTGGCACAGACGACCCCACTAAAGACCAAGGAGGTTCAGGACCTAGTGGAAACCAACAAGGCAATCAGCCTAACAACAATTCAGGATCCGGTACTCCAGGAAGCGGTTCAGGAGGTACTGGCGCTTCTTCTGGAGCAGGAGGCGGTTCAGGAACACCTAGCGGTAAATCCGGAGGACAGGGAAATAATTCCGGTGGTGGAAACAGTGGAACAGGCAATGGAAATACTCCTACTGGACAATCCGGGAATGACGGAAGAGGAGCAGGAAAAGGCAAGGAAAGCGATGGAAACACGCCTTCGCCAAAACTAACATTTGACGAGAAAAAGGCGCTTCAATTAGCTGCCGAACCTGTGCCTGTTATTGTTTCCGATAAAGAGAACATAAACTTTACGGTTCCATTTGCCTTAGACTCTCAAAAGGAAGATGTTTTTAGGGCAGAAAACGCATTGTTTACACAAGGCAAAAAAGGTATTTTATTTACCAATGGAACTGGTACAGGAAAAACCTCAACTGCCTTGGCTATTGTAAAAAGGTTTATCAAAGAAGGCAGGCAGGATGGGTTTCAGGTTTATGTAAATAACAAGCCGGTAAGAAGGTTTCAATCCGAAAAAGAAGCCAATGATTTTGCCGACACCTTAAAATCGGAAGATAAAAAGGTAGAGGTTAGAGAGGATTTCGGAAAAGAAAGAAGGGTTTTAGTTTTAACTCCAAAGCAATCTATTAATAATAAGTTTGTAAATGAGGCATCATGGTTTAATATGGATGCCTATAACCTACAAGACACAAAAGATGTAGGGGATGGTTATAATTTAGTGGTTACTACTCATGCCAATTTCAGGGATAATGAAAATGTTCAGAATCAGGATTGGGATATGATTGTTGTCGATGAATCAGACCAAATCATGAGTAGCCAAGAAGGCAAAAGTACCAATGCCGTAAACGCATTAAGGATAGCTGCCAAACATTATAGCACAACAAGAAAAATCGCGGAATCAAGAATAGGTAGCCCTGAATTACAAAGACTAAATGAAGAAATACAGTCTTTGGAACAGGAAATGGAAACTGGCAGAAATGAAGATATTGTTTCTTTCCTTAGAACTGTCGCACAAAAAAGAGCAAGACTAAACGAGTTGGTTGAACTAAGAAATGCTGAAAGAAAGGCTTATGAAAAGTTAATAGAAGCCGAATCTGAAAGGATGCAGGGCATGACAAAGGTTGTTTTCATGTCAGCTACTCCATTTGCTTCTAGCCCTGCCTTAGATTATGCAGAAGGGTTTTTATTTGATTATCCTAAAGACAAGAATGGGCAGAGAAGTCAAACCCAATTCATGGCCCAAAACTTTGCCTGGAGAGTAAATGATTACGGAAAAGTAAAGGATAAGTCGGGAGGCAGAGGAGTTGACCAAGGCTTCTTGGAAAGAGAGTTTCATGAGAAACTGAAAGCAGAAGGCGTTCTATTCACTAGAATGTTAGATTCTGAATATGATTATAGCAGAACCTTTATATTGTTTTTGGACCCGGAAGGAGAGCAAGGGATAGGCAGAATGATTGATAAGGGTATTCAAGTATTGGAAAGCGATGAATTTAAGCTAAGGGATTTAGTGCTTAAAAAGTTCAATTTCTTATACACCATGAGATTGCTTGAAGCCTACAAGGCAAAAATGTCAATACCTTTAATTGAAAAGCTATTAAGCCAAAACAAGAAAATTGTAATATTCCATAACTACAATGAAGGTGCACCAAGCCATCCATTTCATTTTACTGCAGAAGAAATTGCCAAAGCAGCTGGTTCACATGAAGGCGCAATGGCAAGGATTCAACAGATTCAAACCAAGATAAAGGAGTTTAATCAAAAGTATCCAGAGTTTTATAATTTGGATATGACAGGATTGGTAAACCCTATTGCCACCATCACTAGCAATTTCCCTTCTCAATCATTGGTATTTAACGGAAGCGTAAGCAAGTCGAAAAGGTTATCAATTATAAATGAGTTTAACGAAAGCGCTAATAAAAACATCATTATAGTTCAAAAGGAAGCGGGTAAAGCCGGTATTGACTTACATGACCAATTAGGAAACGCTCAAAGGGTTGAGATAAACCTAGGTATTCCTATTATGAGTAACGATGCTATTCAGCCGGAGGGTAGAATTTTCAGGGTTGGAAACAGGAGTAATGCTGTATTTTTGTATCCTGCAATACACACTAATTTTGAAAGGTTTATTTGGTCAGACAAGTCAGCGCCTAGATCTGGAACCACAGAAAATTTCGCACTAGGAAATGATGCTAGAGGAATGGAGGAAACTCTTAGAACAGGATACCTAGAAGCTATTCCAGTAGAAGAGTTTTATTCAAAACTAGATTCGGGAGATTATGGTGTAGGAGGCAAAACCTATGACAAGCAATTAAATCAGCTAAGTGCCTACCAAAAAGCTATTCAACACTATCATTTAAGACAAAAAAGGTCAAGAAACAGAGAACCGGAAGGGGTTGACTACTATCCTACTCCAGAGCCATTAGGTTTTAAAATTGTTGAGTGGGCAGATATTAAGCCAGGACAAGAGGTTTTAGAGCCAAGTGCTGGTTCAGGAAGTATAGCTAGATATGTGCCTGAATTAACTGGTTTAGATATCATAGAGCCAAGTGCAGATTTACGTTCACAAGCTGCCATGCTTTCTCATAAAAACTCAAATCACTTTGGCGATAGGTTTGAAGACCTAGCATTAGTTAATAAGTACGATAGGATTGTAATGAACCCACCATTTGGCCATGCCGGAAAAACAGCAATGGATCACTTGGCAAAAGCATTTCAGCACCTAAGAGATGGTGGAAGGGTTGTGGCTTTGGTTCCACAAGGCAAGATGGATGAAAGGTTAAACAACTTTTTGTATGGAGAAAACGCACCTGAAAACGCTGTTTTAAGGGCTGTAATAAAATTGCCTCCTGTAACATTTGAAAAGGCAGGAACCAATGTAAACACTCAAATAGTTATCATAGACAAGATAAGCGATGAAGATTTAAGAAATAAGGTGGCAGCAATGGGAGGAAGCACGCTAGGCGCTCCCAACACTATGCTAAAAGATTTGGTTACTATAAAAGAATTGTTCGATGAAATAGAGGACATGGGTGTTCCACCAACAATTGATATGGAGCCAAAACAGGGTTCATCACCTAGTCAGGGCCAAAACAAAAATCAGTTTGAACTTATTAAAAACTACCATGCCAAGGAGAAGAGAGATAACTGGGTGGTTAAAATGAATGTTAGAATAGATGATTTTGCCCCTGCCAATGCTAAAGCCAAAGAATTGGGAGGAAATTACTCTTCATACAAAGCGCAAGGCGCAATACCTGGTTTCCAATTCAAGACAGAGGCATCAGCAAAAGAATTTTTGGAATGGATTAGTGGAGGCCCAAAGCTGCAGAAAGAAACAGTTGACTTTCCATTAACAGAGTCAGAGGTTGAGTTCAGAGATAATTTAACCAAGGCTTTAACAGATAGTTTTGAGGGTGTAGTTGACGAAGTGGTTGTTGAGCCTAGTTTTAGGTGGATGATTGCAGGCGATTACTTGGCCCAAGTAGAAGTTTATCATGGTTCACCTTTTAAATTTAACAAATTTGAATTATCTAAGATAGGTACAGGCGAAGGCGCACAAGCGTTTGGATGGGGATTATATTTTACTGATTTAGAAAGCATAGCTAAAGATTATGCTAGAAAAATACAAATTCAAGGAGTTCTAAATAAGAATATACCAGTATTTGCTGATGTGGCCATAAAAGAAGAAATGAGCCTTGACAAAGATGTGTTAATAAAAAATTTAACAAGTAAAATTAATGATGGCATCCACAATTCAGTTACTGTGCAAAAAGCTATTGATTTTTTAGTTGCGTCAACTCAAAGTGACCTTAACAAGCTTTTAGTTGGTAATAAAAATAGAAATCTATACAAGGTATCATTACACAAAGGCAAAACCCCAAGCGAATACACTTGGTTGGAATGGGATAAAGAAGTGAGCCTTACTGATGTAATTAAAATAAATAAAGCTATTGAAGAAAAAGGGTTTGATGGTAGAGTTTCAACTGCAATAAAAGGCAAAGAGCTGTATAGTGAGTTGGTGAAGATTTTCGGAGACGAATATAAAGTAGAGTGGGGAAAGCAAGCATCATTATTTCTTTTAGAAAACGGCATTGATGGCATTAAATACCCTGCTGAAAGCATAGCAAGAGGAGCAACAAGTGGCAACGCAAGAGGATTCAATTATGTAGTATTTAACGAAAACGCTATAAGCATAGAGGATATAATTTCGTTTGAAAAAGTTAGCACAGGCGAAGTCTTAGGTGCTTTTTATAAGGACAGGGTTTATATCGACCCAAGACTAGCAAGACCTGAAACGCCAATACATGAGTTTGGCCATGCCTTTACTAAATTGCTTTCAGAACACAGACCCGATGTTTTAAGAAGAGGTTTGGAATTGGTTGTGGGTAGCAAGTATTTAGAAGAGGTGGAGAACAATCCTGCCTATGCTAAATTAACGTACAAACAGAAGCAAGAAGAAGCCCTAGTAAGAGCCATTGCAGACAAAGGAGTGGTAATGGCTGCCAATGAAAAGAAAGGCTTTACGGAGTGGCTAAAAGAGTTTTGGCAAGCAATTAAAGATATAGTTGGCCTAGACAAGGTTACTGCCAAACAATTGTCTGAAATGGATTTAGATGCCTTTACACAAGCCGCTGTTAAAACCATGTTTGACAAAGCCGCTATTCAAGACATTGCCAAGGATAAAACTGCCAAAACAATTGTTGTTGACTGGTACAGCAGACTAAATTCAGCTATTGAACAAAAAGGCAACACCATGACCGGAGCGCAATGGAAGGATTGGATTGAGGCAAGAGCAAACGAAGGGTTATTGGACAGAGAAGAGGTTTATTGGACCGGCTTCGAGGATTACATTGAAGAGAACAAGTACAATAAAATCACTAAGGATGCTGCATTAAAGTTTTTGAAAGAAAACAAGGTTGAGATTGCTGAAAAGATACTGTCAACAGAAAAGAAAAGCAGTTTAGATGGAGCCACAATAGCCGAAGCTAGACTGTTTTTAAGTGAAAATAACTTAAGCAGAGGTGAAGACTCTTCTTATTATGTTTTTGGTTCAGGATGGGATGCTACAGAAGAAGACGTGGTTTATATTGAAGATGTTAGAGATGCTGTAACAAAATATAATCAAAACCCTAACGAAGACTCCTTAAAGGTTTTAGAACAAGAACTTATAACCTCAAATTTAATTCAAAATCCAGATGCGTTTGCAACCGCTATGGATATGCTTGATTATGCCAATAAGTTTCTTAATTCAGTAGATACAATTAAAGAAGCTGTTCAAGACGAAATAAGGGAATCATATTTTGAAGAGTACGAAAACCAAATAAACTCAACTAGATTACAATACACCTCACCTGATTTATCTAATAAAAAAGAAATTGTTATATACGCAAGCGGAAGAGAATTTTCAAGTAATGCAAAATATTCTAAAGAGGTTGAATTATATAATCTAAATGATGATATACATTTTGGAACAGTAACAACTGGCAGAGCCTTGGTGTGGCTAAGGTTTGGAGATTCCGTTACAGAGGATGGCAGAAAAGTAATGGTTATTGACGAAATACAAAGCCAAAGGCATGAAGCTGGAAGAGATTATGGCTATAAAGGTCAATTCTTTGTCACTAAAATGAATGGAGATAAGATAAAAGGAGCTCCTATTTTCTATTCATCAGAAGAGGCCGAGGATTGGGCGATTAACAACCCTGAATTTACAGACCAATCATACAGAATTAAAGAAGGCAAAACTCCAATTGCCCCATTCAAAAAAACTTATACAGACCTTGCCGCTAAGAGAGCATTAAAATACGCGGTTGAAAACGGATATGATGCTGTGGCATGGAATACTGGGGAGCAGGTTTCTCAAAGATTTAGAATATCCAATGTTGTTGATACTATTCAGTATAACTACTTTAAGACCTACGACAATTATTTTATAACAGGTACTTACAATAACAAAGAAGTTTTTTTTGAAACAAATGTTTCTTTTGATAGGGTTAAAGATTTATTAGGTTCTGAAATAGCCAATAAAATAAAAAATGGAGAAGGCAGAGAGTATAGCACAGGTTTAAAAGAAATAAAGGTTGACGAGCATACTATTGGTTCTGAACCTATGAAAAAGTATTACGGTTCAGTAAAAGAAGGTGAAATAGGCGATGTAGGCAAGGCGTTTGAGAAGGTTGCTAGAAAGTACGACAAAAACGTAAGGGTTTCTCCAATAGATGTTGACATGGATTACGCAAAAGGATACACCTCCGGAATGTCTATTCCAATAACCGATAATCTTTACAATGCACTTTCTGATAGGGGATTGCCTTTAATGCAGGTTGAAAACATTAATCATACCTCAATTTCTAATTTAGTCAAAACAAAAGATTACGAAAAAGCTAAATCAGGTGATATTATTTCAGCTTACGAGATTGTAAATAAGATAGTAAAGAGTGAAAGATTGTCTAGCATATCTAATTACCCTAACGCTAAGTTAATTCCTGTAATATCAAATGAAAGGACAGGTAGAAATATGCTGCCTTTGGCTTATGCTCAAAAAATACATGAAATATACGGAAATGAGATAGAAACAGATATTGTTCAATCAAATAGGTCTTATCATACAGGCGCTTCCCCAGCTGCAAGACTTTTAAGACCTGTATATTTCGATGGTAAAATAAATCCAGGTCAAGAATACATTCTTATTGATGATGTAAGCACTAGCGGAGCAACTTTGAAGGCTTTAGAAATTTTTGTAGAGGAAAACGGAGGAAAGGTTGTTTTGTCAACAAATTTGGCGCAAGGCAGGTTTGGTCCAAACCAAATTATTTCAAAAGATTTATTAAATAAGTTGAATGATAAGTTTGGTAAAGAAAAATTAAATACATTTGTCCAAGATTATGGAATCGCAAGAAACACAGAAGAACTTACTAAAGGACAAGCAGCAAGAATTTATAAATTCAAGTCGCTTAACTCAATCAGAGATAAATTCTTTGAGGCAGAACGCCAAAGAATCTTTAATGAAGTTGAGAGCCCACAATATGAAGTTTCAAAAACAAAACTAGAAGCCGCCATAGACGATTTAAAATCGGAATGGGATAAAAACAAGAGTTTAGGCATTAGGCCAAATCAAAACGACCCTACCGGCTTAGTTATGGCAGGTAAGTTCATAAAAGTAGTTGCCTTATATGTAAAACAAGGCATTACTAATTTCAAAGATTTAGCGGTAAGGTTAGGACAGGGTTCAGAGGAATGGATTAGATACGCCTACGAAAGGGTTAAGACAAAGTACAAAGCCGTTACGACAGATAGCCTGGCATTAGCTGTTTTTGGACAAGGCGCAAGTAAAGGTTTTGTTGATGCCGTTAGCGCTGCCAAGTTAATGCCTGCAAAAACGCTAAGAGAGTTTTTACAGAATATGGATGCGTTGGCAGCGGCAACCGACAATGAAGAGCAGAAACAAATATTTGCCTCGTTAAAGTCAATGGCTTACCAAGACCTAAAAACTGCCCAACAATTCATATCGGAGGTAGGAAATGCTAAACCAAATGTTCAAATCGCCGTAAATAGAAATGGTGTTCCTCAATACATTTACAATGATAGAGGAATGGGTCCTTTGACAGCTGATTATTTTAGTTTGTCTGGCAGAGTTAAAAAGGCTTTAAATGATATTGGAGTTCCTGTAAGAGAGAAAAAGGTTCCTAGAGCATTGGGAGCGTATTTTATTAGGCAGAAATATATTGGCACCAGATCGTTGATGGAGATATTTACTGCCATACATGAGGGCATGCACTTTATCGACCAAACAAATGGTATGGCCAAAAACATTATTGATTCAGGGGATAAGGATTTAATAAATGAACTAAAACAGATTTACCAAGAATTTTATCCTAATGCCAAGCCAACACACCCAACAAGCTTACAAGTAATAGAAGGTCTAGCGGTGTTTATGAATGAGTATTTAGCGGACCCTATTAAGATTTCGCAAGACTATTCAGAGATATTCAATAAAGTATTTGTTAGTGGTTCAACATACAATCATCCATTGGTGAACAAGCTGTATGATGCCATGGCTAACATAATGGATGGTGTAAAACAGTTGTCACCAATATTCAGTACAGGATTAAGGATGGCAGATGCGCAACAAGAGGTTAAAAAAGGTTTTGGCGCTGAAAGTTCATGGAAAAACGTAAACGTGTCTGATGTAGGATTTAAAATGTATATGGCATTGCAATTCGACACCGGCAGCGCATTTAGGACATTGGATGAATTAGCTGATACCGCATTGAGTGATGAAAGCCTAGAGATTGCTTATTTTACCAATATGCAGAGCGGACCTATTGCCCAGGCATGGTTAAATGGAAAGCAAATGATGGCCATTATTCAAAAAAATGGAACCTACAAATATGAAAAACTTAGTGTTAATAGTATTTTGGATGAATTAGGTAGGATCGCAAAAAAGAATGATAGGGATATAGAGTTTGTTAGAGATGTATTTAATCAATACCTAATCAACAGGAGGGCAAAAGGGGATTATAATAGAATGGTTGATGCTAAGAACGATTACGATATGTATATGGCAAACTTTCCGGACCCTGATGCAATGACTCCTGTTCAAGCCCAAATAGCTAAAAGGCTTCTTGATAAATTTGTTGAGTACAGAACCATAGTAAACAACGATAATTTTGATATTAGGCAGGTAAATGCAGGCATAGCTGCCTTTGAGAAAGAGTTTAAAGATGCTACTGCCATTTTTGATAAGATAAATGAGCATTTGTTAGAGGTCGCTAGGAATACCGGCTTAATAAGTGAAGAGTCTTATAAGGAATGGTCTAAAAATAAAGACTATGCTTCCTTCCAAAGATATATCCATGACGATTTAATGACAGGGGGAGGAAACTCACAAGGAGGAAACCTAACACAGTTTAAAAAGAGAACTGGTAGTTCAGGAAAGTCTTTCATTGGTCCGTTAGAGGCAATGATTTTACATATTCCTAAAACCATCATGAAGGGTTACAACAATATGTTTTGGATGAAATTTGCCCAATTCGTTAACGAGCATGGTGAGGACATGGGCATAAGTAAAAGACAGCTAAACCAAGATTTTATTAGAGTACCTAAGACCGCTGTTATGATTGGTGGCGTTCCTACATTTGGCCACTTAGAGAACAGAGGGTATGTTAGTTTTTACATAAATGGAAGCAAGCAGTATTACGAGGCAGCGGATTGGATTAAGGCTTTAGCCACAACATTAAGCCCGGAAGACATGAATGGTGCATGGGAAAAGATATTGTTTGCAGGTGCTAATGTGTTTGGATTAATGACCACAGCCGCCAACCCGACATTTGCGTTAAGAAACTTTACCATTGACCAAATATCTGCCTTTATAAACTCAACTACAGGAAAAAGAGATTTCATTGGTGCCGGAGATGCTATACAAGTATTCACGCAATGGAGAACTGTTTTAAACGAGTTGGGAATGAAGATAGACACCCCGCAAGGTGAAGAGTTGCTTAAAAAGTATTTAGCACTAGCAGGGGATAGATTCAATGCTTCTAAGGCGTTTAATTTTGACAGAACAGAAACCGTAGGTGAAATAATTAACAGAGTTTCTCCTAAGAAAACAATTGGAACCAAGGCTAAACAAGTTTTTGATACCGCCATTGATGTTTTGGCCGCTCCTGTTAATGCCACAGAGATTATGACTAGGTTTGCTGAATTTAAAAGAGCAATAGACTTAGGTTATGACGATAGTACAGCATTATTTATGGCAGCCAATGTTTCTGCCCCTTTTTACAGAAGAGGTTTAATGTTTGGTAGAGCTGGAAGGGTAGCTTATAGGTCACACGTTTATTGGAACGCATCATTGCAGGCGCTACTAAAAAACATAGAGTCGATAAAGAAAAATCCAAAACGAGGAGGAGGATTAGCTGCCACATTAGCATTTATAAGTGCGTATAGTATTATGCAGGTGTTTAATGGAGGAGGAGATGATGATGATATTGCTGCAATGGCCAATAAACCATCAGAAGAGTTTGCCAAGTATGTATTTATATGGGGTGGACCTGAATTGAAATGGATTAGGGTAAGGGTTCCTGAATCTATTACAGCGATCACAGGTATTTCTCAAATGGCTGCCTTTTCTTATGCTTATGAGAAAAACAAAAAAGCACCATTCAAATACACTCCAAGCCAATATTTTTCACCAATAAGAGAGGGTTTGCCAGGAGGAGTTAAACAAGCGGAAGGTATTTTGGAAGGTATTTTGACTGGAGATAGCGATATGGCAGGAGCAAATGCTTTGCAAATGATTCCAACAGCTGTTTCTCCAACAATTAATACTTTATTAAGTGTTAAATCTTACCCTACATTAATGCCTATTGTAACAGGAGAGTACGCTAATATGGAGAGTCAATACCAACAAAACAAGAACACAAGCGAGTTTGCTAAGTGGATGGGAGAAAAGTTTGGTGTAAGCCCTATGAAGACAGACTATTTCTTAAAAGCGCAGTTTGGTGCAAACGCTAGATTTGCATTAGAACTAAATAGCGATAGCGAAAGAAAGCTACTTGAAAATCCATATCGTTTTGCCACTAAAAATACATGGCAAAGAGGTAGAGAATACGCTTTGTTTTGGAAGCAATTAGAAGCCGTTACAAAACACAAAAACAGCTTTAATCCTATGCTAGAGTCAAAAGGCGTTAACATGCTAGAAATAGAAAAGATGTTCAATGACGACCACATAACTCCTGCAGATTATGTAAAGCCTGAAAACATGAAAAAGTTTAAGAAAGAGTTTCCAGTAGAGGCAAAGCAATTCGAGGATTCTTATAAGCAATTCAGGTTTGGCGAAAACCTTAAGGAATTATCTTACATAGTTGATGATTTAAGCGAAAAAGAGTCAATAACACCAGAGCAGAAATTACAATGGTTTGAATTGTTGTACGCATTTAACAGAAACCTTCCTATGCAGTACGTTCAGGCCAAAGATTTCTTAGATAAGTTAATGACCAATAAAGCTTTAATTCCTGCCCAAAAAGATAAAATCAAATCTATTTATGGAAAATTACCTAAAAAAATGTAGTTTTGATTTCTGTTTAACCAATTAATATTTTAAAAAGATGCCAAAATCAGTAGTTTCAATCCTTGTCTATCAAATTGATGGTAGCAAGTTAGTTACCCCTCAAACCCAAGGTTTGCCTGTGGAGGAAATTACTCGCAGAGGTGTATTCCCAACACGTCAAGGTAGCACCTGGGCAAGAGTAGAGGACACCGTTGATGAAAGTATTTATCGCTTCATTAGCGCGGGTATTCAAGTTAAAAACGGTCGTAGAGGTTACAAGACCTATTACACCAACAAAAGCGTTGCCGATATCATTGCCGACATTAACGCCTAGTAGTTTTTAGCTAATTTAAAAATCCAGCTCCAAAAAAGAGTTGGATTTTTTTTTGCTTAAAAATCAGGGTTTTAAATAAATTATAATTGACTTATAATTGACCTATGATTGACTTATAATTGATTTTTTGTATTGTTGTATTCCAAATCACCTCAAAGCCAAATGTGAGGCAGCCCTAGCGCTGGGGTAGTATTCTTGGTTCAAGTCCAAGTGAGGTGACAAAATCCTGCCTTAACAGCGAAGCTTGTAAAAACATAGCTGACTGAACAAAGGGTGGTTGACAAGAACGGAAACGATAGCCTCAAAAACTATTAGACGTACGGCCGTTGTCCGAGGCATATATCGGACGTAGGGGGAGGTAGATGTGGAATGGTGGTAGTAAGGTTGGTAACGACAACTAAAACATCGTGCAGGTTCGAATCCTGTCCTCCCCACAATATGATTGATTTAAAACAAATAGTTGTCGTCATTGCTGACACAAAGAATTATAGCGATTGCGTATATGCAATCAATCAAACCCTAAAACACATTCGACCTCAAAAGGTGGTTTGGTTTACGGACCTTAGTATTAGTGTTACCAACACAATTACCTACAAAATAGACAAAATTGTAGATGCTAATGATTACAGCAGGTTTATTATTAACAAGATGCCGCACCTGTTAAACAGCTTGAACTTGGATTATAGTCATGTATTGGTGATTCAGCATGATGGATTTGTAATTAATGGCAGCGAATGGTCCAACGAATTTTTAGAATACGATTACATTGGAGCGCCATGGCTTTACATTGATGGTAGAAACGTAGGTAATGGAGGTTTTAGTTTAAGGAGTAAAAAGCTACTTGAATTAACAGAGGATAAGCCTGTTTTAGGTCCGGAGGATGAATGTATTGGCAGGTTATGGAGAGGCAGCTTAGAAATTAGCGGGTGTAAATTTGCCCCAGAGCATATTGCCAGTAAATTTTCCTATGAACTTAATCCTCCTAAAGGTAAAACATTTGGCTTTCATGGCACATTTCACAAAATAGCAAGCAAGAATGTTTTGGTTAAGAGAATGGGAGCGCTTGGAGATGTAATTCAAGTGGAGCCAGTATTAAGGTATTTTAGCGAAAAAGGTTATACCGTTTATTTAGAAACCACACCAGGGCTAGAACAAGTTTTTACTTTTCAACCCTATACGGTTAGATTACATACAAGTCAAATAGATTATGATTTAGTTGTGGATTTGGATATGTCATACGAAATGATGCCAACCCTAAATCATATCGAGGCTTATTTTGCAGCATTTGGAGAAAGGCCAAAAGCTAACCCACCAAGAATAGAGTTGAATGACACTAATAGAATATTTGATTTTCCTTATGCCGTAATGCACATTGATAGAAGAGAGCAGAATTACAGAAACCCAGTAGATAATTTTGCTAAAATATGCAAGGAGATAGTTGATTCAGGAACCAATGTTATATTGATTGGCAATGGCGAAAAGTTGGATAAGGATGTTTATAATGTTGAAGGCGTTATTCCTGTCATTAATCTTTCGATTACAACTATTATGTCAATTATATGGCATAGCGAATTTTTCATAGGAATAGATTCCGGTCCTTCTCATTTAGCTGTGGCTATGAAAAAGAAGTCTGTAATTTATTTTGGAAGCGTTAAGCCTGAATTGATTCATTTAGACCTATCAGATATTGATATTAGGCAAGGCAAATGCGAGTATCATGGGTGTTGGCATATAGAAGGAGGAACCCAAGGCCAACCATGTATTTTAGGATTACAAATACCTTTATGTTGTTGGCACGATGAAAAATAAATTAGGAGGAGTATTGTTCATAAGAGATGGTGTTAAACTAGATTACCCATTTCAGCAAGCCATTGAGTGCTTGAAACAGGTTTGCGACCATGTTTGCGTGGTTTGTATCAAAACCGAGGACCAAACATTTGATATTATTAATTCTATTCAAAACATAGATAGAATATTTTGCACCGATTACGAATGGAATAGTTTTAAAAGAATTGGCAAACTAAGACTTAGCTATTACACCAATTTAGGCATAGACCATTTAGTAAAAATGAGAAATTGCGATTGGGTTTTTAGCTTGCAAGCAGATGAAATTTTGCATGAAGACAGCTACGATGTTTTAAGGGGAATAGTTGATTCTGATTCCAAGTATAACGAATACCAGTTCACTAGGTTTAATTTATGGGGTTCGCCATACCAATATTTAGATCATCCAAAAAATGGACAGCCTTGTAGTACAATAGTAACTAGGTTGGTTAAATCAGATAAAATTTATGGTGCGCATGGAGATGCCGAAAGCATAGGTTCATTAAAGCCAATAACAAATACTGCCAGTATTCCTCACCTTAGAATATACCACATGGGATTTGTTCGTGACCCATACATTCACCCAACTAAAATCAAAACCATGCAGGAAGACGTGTTCGTCATGGATAGCGATAAAAAGCTAAAGGGCATGGATAAGTTTAATCCTTGGGCATGGCATGACGTATTTGATACTACACCTATTCACGAAGATTTACCTAAATTAATACAGAAATGGGCACACCTAAGAAATTATTAAGAGTTAAGCATTGCGGTAGGCTAGGAGATGTGGTTTACAGCGTAATGGTGCTAAAAGCATATTCAGAGGTTCACGACTTTGATTTAGAGTATTGTTTATGGGATAATTCAGCTCTAAAAAACCTGAAAGACGAAGGGCATTTGTATCCTGGAGGAATTAACGATGATGCCATATCATTTATAAAGGATTGGTTGGAAGGTTTGGATATCAAAGTTTCAAAATATAATGGACAAGTATGTTTGGATTTAGATTATGTAAAAGAATTGGGCCAGTCAATAGCAATACCATATTCAGATATCAGAAAGTGGTATGTTTTTGCTTATCCGGAACTAAATACAGGAAAACTCTTTTTTAACACAGATTACTCACTAATAAAAGAAAATTTTGTTTTGGTTAACAGAACCACGAGATGGCAAAACCCATACATTGATTATTCGTATCTGAATAAAATTGACAGCAACATAGTTTTTATTGGCACAGACGAAGAGTTTAATATTTTTAAACAAGATGTTCCTGCCGCTATAAAAAACGATGTCAAAAGCCTTAAAGAAGCAGAGGAGTTAATTAAAAGCTGCCAATTATACATAGGAAACCAAAGCTTGTTTTATGCAATAGCAGAGTTTAATCAGGTTCCTAGGATGCTAGAGGTTTGCACCTATGCTCCTAATGTAGTTAGTCAAGGCAAGAACCATTATGATTTTGTTTCTAACAACGGATTTAAAGTTTTAATAGATAATTTATTGTAATGCCTATATCAGATAAAAAATTCACTTACAGGGTTGGTTTTAAGCCGCCATACAGCCATTTAGCTTACGATGGTGAAGACTTTTATTTGTTGCCAAGACAAGTTGGTAAGAAGTTCATGGGATTAAAAAAAGCTAGTGTTACAAATAAAAATGGCATTAGAAAGGTTTTATACAATGGAGTAAGAGTTTCTATTGCAAAGCTGGTGACAGAATACAAAGTAGAGCATAAAAACGAAAAGGAGGTATTGTTATGACCACTTTTGAAAGCCTAGGCATAGAAACCAAAGGCAAGACCGGAAGGTTTTATACTACTTGCCCAAAATGCAGCAAGGACAGAAAGAAAAGTAAGGTTCCATGCCTAACCGTTAATTCGGAGCCGAACAATAATTGGTTCAAATGTCAGCATTGTAATTTTTCTGGAAACCTAGAATCCTACGAGAAGTATGAAACCGTAAGAATAAAGTCAAGATTTCCTGCAGAAACTCCTCAAATCTATGGTGTGGATACGGTTAATATGCTGCTTTCTCCCAAGAAGATTTCAGTTAACACAGCTAAAAAATGGTTGCTATACGAGATACCGGCTTGGACATCTAAAGGTGAAAAATATGGGCAGGTTGGATTTCCATACTTTTATAGAGGGTCGTTAGTCAATGTCAAATTTAGGAGATTAGAATACGACATTAAAGTAATTGATTCTAAAGGAGAGGAAAACTATTGCTCCAAAAATTGGCAGATGAAAAAGGAGGATGGAGCCAAGGTTTGTTACTGGGGATTGCATTTGCTAGATTTCCAAGAATGTCAGGACCTAATTATTTCAGAAGGCGAAATAGATGCAATGACATGGGATGAAGCCGGATTTAAAAACATATTGAGCGTTCCCAATGGAGCCATAAATGAAAATGTAGTTAGCATTGATGATAAACTTGACTTTGCCAAAGACCCATGGGTTATAGAGAATGTCTATGCCAAAGCTAAAAGAGTTTTTTTAGCACTAGATGATGATGGTCCAGGGATAAGGATGCGCGAAGAGTTGGCCAGTATTATAGGTAAATCAAAATGCTACATCATTACTTATAGCGGCAGAAAAGATATAAACGAGGTTCATGCAGGCGAAAAGAAAAAGGAACTGCAGGGCCTTGGAAAAGAAGGCGTAATTCAATGTTTTGAGAACGCGAAACCATTTCCGGTAGGAGGAATTGTAACCTTTGACATGATGGAATCTAAGTTGGAAGAACTTTCCTTGCAAGGATTTCAGAGAGGTTTAATATTGGGAGAAAAAGAGCATGAAAACGGAGTAGATAAGTACATAAGTTTAAAAAGGCCGTATCTAGGAGTTATTACAGGAATACCGGGTATGGGTAAAACATCTTTTTGGAGGTGGTACATGACCCAACAATCAATAAAGAATGGTGTTAAATGGGGTTTGTTTGTTCCTGATAGTAGGCCCGAAGAGCGGGAAATAGCTAAAATTGCCGAAATAACTTGTGGTGCTAAATGGGAAAGAAATAAACCATGGTCTATGTCAGAGGTTCAGAGAAGACGTGCTAAAGATTTCGTTAGGGAGCATTTTTACCTTATTAAGCCTGATTATAGAAACCAAGAGTTAATTGCCAAAATAAGCCAAGGCCAACAAGGAGTAAAGAGTTTGGATGCGTTATTTTATTACCTAGAAACCCTAAAGCTTCAATACAATATTTTTGGGTATTGCGTGGATGCTTGGAATAAAATAGACCACCAAAAACCTAATGGCCAAAGCGATGAACAATTTGTTTCAAAGCAATTAGATAGGGTTTTGGATTTTAATAGAGATTTAGACCTTTTTGGAGGCATTATTGCCCATCCAACCAAATTAGAGAGAATAAAGGGCAGTAGAAATTATGAACCACCAGATCTATACAATGTAAAAGGAAGTTCTGCATGGTACGAAAAAGCAGATTTAGGACTTACCATCCATAGGCAGAAATACAAGAAAATAGAGATTGGCAAAATGGGTAACAGACCAGTTTACAAAGAGGTCAGAGATAATACTTTTCCTACCCAAGTAATTGTAAACAAGATTAAGCAAGCAGAAATAGGAGAGGAGGGAGATTTTGAAATGTTTATGGATTGGAAGCATGCTGAAACATTTGTTTACGACATTCCTGATTACTACAAGTTAGAGGCTAATGATGATTTTGCAAAAACGGTGGAAGAGAAAACCCATAAGAGCGCAAAACTAGATACGCCACTACTTGACAATCCAAAGCAAGATGAAAAAGACGATGGATTTCACTTTGACGATGACCCAGATAATTTACCTTTTTAAGATATGGCAGCTAAAACCGACATAACATTAGATTTGATTGAGAGATTTAGAACTGAAATAGTGGACATGGCTAAAAAAAGGAAGCAAGACTTTCCGATAAGCCAAAGACCGGGCAATTCTCAATACAAAAAAATAGCATCACAAGAAGAGTTGTTGGAGCAGGTTGCTTCTGCATTGGAAAGGGCTAGAGTTATAAATATGGACTTTTTAGCGATGGCAGAAATGGTAGTTAATAAGATGGACCAATTTAAGATTGGGCAAAGAGATGTTTTAATGCCTATTCAAAAAAAGGAATTGGAATGGATCAAGGAACAAATGATTAAAATTAAAGATATTGAGGATTACAAATTATGACACAGACAAAATTTGAGGGCAAGCCATGGAGATTAAACCCTGATTGCACACATTACAACATTAAAACCCATTCTAAGGAGTGGTTTGAGTTCAGAAATAGAGGTTTTGGCGCATCCGAGATAGGTGTTGTGACTGGGGCTTCGGAATGGAAGATATTGCCACAGTTAATTGAGGAAAAGGTAGGTTTAAGGCAGGAAAATGTCATGAACGAAAGCATGGTAGCGGGTTTATTAGCAGAGGCAGGTATTTTGAGGCGTTGGAAGCATTGGGATGGAAATGGCAGGTCATGGGTAGAAAATTATGTAGCGAATAAGATTATACGCGAAATGAGCCAATTCAGCGGCTACATGACCAATAAAAAGTATCCAAGACTATTTACAAGTACAGATGGTTGGGCGCTACCTGGTTCTATTAACCTTATAACTGCCGAACAAATGCCAATAGGATTTCCGGTAGAGTCAAAGATTATTTCAGGGTTCCATAACGACAAGTGGGTTAGTGGTGTTCCTCCTCAATACATTTTTCAGGCCAATCAAGAAATGATGATTTTTGGCGTGGAGTATTGCGAATTTGCCATGCTAAAAAATGGAACAGAATTTATAGTTCAACCATTAGAGTTAAGCCAGGTTATAGTAAATATAATTTTGGAGAAGAGTGAAGAGGCTTGGAATACAATTGAAACCGTAAAGAAACTTGTGTTTACAAAAGAAAATGCACCTTATTCAGAAAAGGAAAAGATACAAAGTCATATCGACTCTATTTTGCCATTGCCTGATGAAAATCCTTTATACAAAAAGTTTTACAGCGAGAAGTTTCAGAAACAAAAAGAGCTGGAAAAGATGCCGGAAGATGTATATGAAAATGCCATATCTAGGGTTAAGCTAACCGCAGCTGTCAAAGAAATTCAGGCTGAAATAGATGCTTTTGAGAACCAAATAAGAAGAGAATTTGCCCTAAGAGGTATAGAGTATATGGATGCAGGCAGCGATGGTAAATTAAGGTATTACATAAAAGGAAACGGAAAGACCCACACATTAGATTTTGTTGGTTTTAAAGCCAAACCAAAAGGAGAGTCGTTGGAAGAAATTCAGGCCAAAGCCAAGAGATTGGTATCACAGATATTGAACAACCTTTAATTAAACATATATGAACAATGAAGAAAAAAAGGAGTTAGTTGTATTAACTCCGTTCGAACAACAAAAATCCGAATTACAAGAGTTTGTAAAGGATTTTAGGGGATTAGTAGTTACTGCAGACAATTGCAAGGAAATGAATGAAAAGCGCCTTGTATTGTATCGAAAGAGATTGGAGATACAGAGAATTGCTAAAGCCAACAAAGATGCTTTAAACAAGGCCAAAAAGATTAATGACGAGCGAGAAACAGAATTGGTTGCCGTAATCAAGCCGGTCGAAGATGAAATACAGAAAAATGTTCAGGCAATAGAGAATATTGAAAAAGAGAGGGTGGATAAGCATAAGAAAGTTATCGAAGGTTTAAAAAACAGGTTAATATCTGTGTTTCAGAAAACAGAAATCGATGAATTAAATCAAATGGAGCAGGATTTGATTAATTGGGAGTTCACCTATGATGGCGAAGAGTTTAAGGATGAAATCAATCAAAACGTAAGCGCGTTAAAATCTGCCATTTCTAGTCATAAGATTGCTTTAGAGGCTGCCTTGGCCCAAAAGAAGAAAGAGGAGGAGGCTGAAAAAGCTGAATTAGAGCAAATTCAGGAGGTGCAGTTTGAAGAAGAGGAGTTGACACAAGAAAGTGTTAAAACCATACCTGATGTTTATCAAAACGGACATTCGGTTTATCCTCATACGCCAAAAGATACTCTTCCTGCAGAACAAGTTAGAAATCCAATACCGGGTTCAACAAGCGCTCATACCGCACCAATGATCCAACAAAATCAAACATTTTCGTATGCAGGGTATTCATTTGTCCTTGATGGCAAATTGAGTGAAGACGTAAGAACTCTAATCGCAGCTTCTATTTCTAAAATCATTGACGAAAACGCAGAATTTTAATGGAAAAGTGCTATATAGGAATAGACCCTGGAGCAAGTGGAGCGATAGCGGCTATAACAGAAAGCGGTGAAATAACTTACCTAAGATTTGCCAAGGCAACAGACCAAGAAATCTATGAGTTTTTGAGCGCATTGTCATTCAAGTACGATTGTTTTGCTGTCATGGAAAAGGTTTGGGCCATGCCTGCCAAAGGAGAAGATGGAGAGGCAAGGAAAATGGGCGCTCAAACCATGTTTGTTTTTGGAGAGAATAATGGCAAGTTAAAAGCTTTCTTAACTGCCACATACATACCATCCGAGTTTTATGTTCCTCAAACATGGCAGAAGTATTATGGAATAAAGAAAGATGCCAAAACCGAAAGCCAAACCGACCATAAGAGAAACCTAAAACAAAGGGCAGAGCAGTTATGGCCAAAAATCAAAATCACCAACGACATGGCCGATGCCCTATTAATAGCAAATTATTGTAAAAAAATAAAGGAAACAAAATGAGAAATGTATTAAGAATTGTTGGCCACCTTGGAGGTGATGCCGACCTAAAAACGCTAACAAGCGGAAGTGTGGTCCTAAACTTTAGTGTTGCCACAACAGAGGTGTGGAAGGATTCAAAGACTGGAGAGAAAAAGCAGCAAACCACTTGGGTTAGTTGCTCTAAGTTTTTTGGTCAAAATGAGAGTCAAGCCATAACGCAGTTTCTAAAAAAAGGCACTCATGTAATGGTTGAGGGCAAAGCTTCTGCCAGAGCGTACATGAATAAAAACAATGTTGCAGAGGCTATTTTAGAGTTAAGGGTTTCAGAAATCTTATTGCTAGACAGCAAGAAAGACGATTCTCAAAAGCCACAGCAAGAAAATAAGGCTTCTGAATATGTGGTTGATAATCCAACAACACAGCCATCATTGGTTCCAAATTCAGAACCGGAAGATGATTTGCCATTTTAATTTTGAAATATTGTAAAAACCTATATTTTTGTAATATGAATCAACAAGTAAATTTAGCAAACGATAGTTTTAGTTTTGTGGCAGAAGCCGTATCAGTAGATGATTTAAAGGATATTGGAAGACAAACAAGTATTCCTTTAAGAAAGGTTATTTTTAGGGTTCCTGAAAAAGACCGATTTCAATTTGTGGCCGTAGATTTCGTTGGCCAAAACTCTCACATTCCTGCCATGGTAAAAGCTGGTAAGAACTACATGGTTACGGTTACTTATAGAGGCAGTTCAAAGGAGGGTAAAGTGTATATGAGTTTCCAAGGCCAATCATTAACACAGCTATGATAAAAAGGATTTGGTTTTGGGGTATTAGAACTTTCAGCAGGAAGCCTATTATCAAAATTGATATGCCTTTCCATAAAGACCGACAGTTAGGTGATTTAGTGGTGTCAGGCAAAAACGATTTAATGTATATTGGATCTGGTAAGTACATAATGGTTGACAAAGACAAGTCAACCAAAATGGATACTGGAGAAAGAATTAAGGCGTATTTGAGCCAAGGACTACTAAATCAGTATGTGGTAAGAAAAGGAATTGTCATTGCAAGCAAGAAAAACAAGAAAATTTTAAATAAAAAACATGGAGTTAGCAAAATCAAGTAAGCCCCAATTAGGGTTTGTAGAGAAGGCTTTAGAGAGCCTAAAATCTGCATTAGTGTATGCAGAAGGATTAGTAAAGTCGGGTATGCTTCCAAAGCATTATTACGAAAATGGAAAACCAAAAGATGGTTCTGCACAAGCCTGTTTATTGGTTATTCAAATGGGAAAAGAAGTTGGTATGTCAGACCTTCAAGCCATTCAACAAATTGTTCCAGTAAACAATACCTTGTCAATTAAAGGAGATGGAGCCAAGGCGTTAATTATGTCTTCGGGCCTATGTGACAAGTGGGTGGAAGAAGAGGTTGGCCAAGGAGATAATTTTGGCTTTAAAATTACAGCTTCAAGAAAAGACACCAAGGAAACTAAGACTGCCACTTTCACTATTTTAGAGGCTAAAAGAGCAGGGCTTTGGATTACTGATGAAGCCGCAAGCAGAAACGGAAATCTAAAGTATTCTGCATGGTACAAGTACCCTAAGAGAATGTTAAAGTACAGGGCGCTAGGCTTCCTATGTCGTGACCTTTTTCCTGATGTTTTACAAGGTATGGTTACGCTAGAGGAGGCAGAAGATTATGGCAAAGAAAGCCTGAAAGTGGAAGCTGTTACTAATACAGGCGTTCAAGTATCCACCAATGCCGATTTAAGTGTTCAAGAGAAAATGGAGGATGCAGCTTTAAAAAGTGCTTCTAGAAGCAGGACCGCTACTGCCGCAGAAAAAAAGACTGAACCTAAAAAAGAAGAGGTAGCGCCTCCGGTCCAGGAACCAAAGGTTGTTGAAACCAAAATTCAGGAGCCATCATTTGAAAACAAGCTAGAGGCATTGACTGATGAAAGCGTTGTAGAATTTATTTCAAAAAACAAGGATGCTGTTTTAGACTACCTAAACCAAGAGTTTAAGAAACAAGGTTTTGACAGCCTTACAAATTTTTTGGAGTTTACCAAAACAAAATCCACGTTAAGGATTGCGGGCATCATTCTAATGTATATGAAGCCAAATGGCAGCGGATACAAGGCTTTATGCTTAGACCATTTTGGGCAGGTTGTGTTTCCTGAATTAGAACAAAAAGTGCCTGCAGAAGCAAGTGAAATTCCTCAAACATCTGAAATGGCCATTCCGGAAGCGCCAAGGGATTTTGATGGTAGCGGCTATGTATTGGAGTTAATTTCTAAGGCAGGCAAGGACAGCGTTGTTGGGGAAACCTTTGCCATAACTAATGGCTACAAAGATTTCCAAGACTTTTTGGACAACGCTCCATCTGTAATTGTAGAAAGGTTTATTAATTCATAAAAATAGGGGAGTTCATGCTCCCCTATCTAATTTAGTACAGAAATGAAAGAGGTGAATAAAGAGGATTATAGCGGTGGTTTAAATGAGGACCAAAATAAGGCTTTCAATGGCCTAGTTGAATTTTTGGAAGACCCTAACAGGCAGTTGATATGCTTAAAGGGGTTTGCAGGCACAGGTAAGACATATACCATTGTTAGATGCCTTCAATACTTTAAAAATAAGAATAAGAGGAAAAAGATATGTTTGACAGCACCAACCAATAAAGCTGTTACGGTTTTAAAGAAATCGACTCCAGAGGAAGCTAAAGACATATTAGACTTTTCCACCATTCACAAATTATTAGGGGTAAAGGTTAGCTATGACGATGATGGCAACGAATTGTTTCTGCCGGGAAAAAATGTTGAGATTGGCAATTACGACATTGTAGTTATTGACGAGGTTTCAATGCTTAATGATGAATTGTTTTACGACTTATTGGAGGCTATTGACCCAAAGAAGAATAGTTCTAACCATAGGTTTGGGGGCAGCCACATCATTAAAATAATTTTCATGGGAGATCCTAAACAGATTCCTCCAGTTGGTAAGGTGGATTGTGAGCCATTTATAAGGCCCGATTTTTACGGCATTGAGGTATTGGAGTTAACTAAGATTATGAGGCAGGCAGATGAAAGTAAAATACTTTCCAGCTCTATATATGTCAGAGAGAATATTAATAGCAGCTACATAGATTTTAACCAGTTCAATTCCGAAAACGACTTAGAGGTAATAAACACTGCCTTTATTGAGAGTAAGGAAACTTTAAAGAATGAGGTTAAACGAGTTTTTGGTGGCGAAGAAATAAAATCAAATTCTGAATACGCCAAGGTAATAGCTTACAGAAATGTTCAGGTAGATTCTTGGAACAGGATTATAAGGGGATTTTACCATAAGCTGCCTAGCATAGACTTAAAACAGCTAATTGAAGGCGAGTTGATTATCAACAATAAGCCAGTAATGGAGGGAGAGAAAATATTGTTGAACTCTAACACAGAAATGATGGTTTTAAGTTTCAAGGAAAAGGCATTTTCTACTAATGAGCATATCGAAACAGAGGTTTGGGGCTATGAAACCAAGGTTAAATACTTTGATTTTGATGCCAATAAAGACGTGGAGATGGATATACATATTTTGAGGGAAGACCAAAAGGATGCCTACAAGAAGATATTAAACTCATTGGTTAATTCAGCCAAGTTTGCGCCTCCAATAAAGAGAAAATGGTTTTGGATGCAATTTTATAAAGCCAAAGACTTTTTCATCGATTACAGCTACGCCTATGCTATTACAGCACATAAAAGCCAAGGCAGCACATACGAAAGAGTATATGTGGATGTTGCGGATATAGTAAGAAATCCTAACCTAGAGGAAAGAAATCGTATTTTATACACCTCAATCACAAGAGCGAGTAAATTCTGTAAACTAATAGTTAATAAATAATGAAAAAGGCAAAAATCAAAATCGTGGGCGCCACCTGTGTATTGGAGGACAGCGATAACAACAGCTTTAGAAAAACATTCAAGGATATTGGAGAAATGGTAATCTATGCCAGGGATAGGAAGATTGAGATTGAAAACAAGGGTGTATTGTCAGGCAATCACTTAAAAATGCTTAACGGACAAACAGAATAGTAGGAAATAAAATGGATAGAACAGAAAAATACAAAGACACTCTTGAAAAACATCAGGCTAAGCTTAAGCGGTTTAAAATATCTTATTTTTATTTGGCAAGCGGTATGGATGGGCATCCAGACATTTTCCCTGAAAAGATTATCGAGGCAAAAACTAAAGACATGGCAGCATTTATATACTACATGATGTTTTTTGCAGAAACAGACCCTAAAAACTTTGAAAATTTAAAATACAACTTTGCCTTCAAATCGTTTCAATCGTTTATGACACAAAGTGAAACGCATAGATTTTGGGGGCTACAAATAGAGGAGGTGTAAAATGAGCATAAGAAAGCACAATAACTTGATGTTTAAGCTAAAATACACAAGTAGCTTAGCCAATCAGAAAGAAAAGGAAATTTCGGAGTTAAAACAAAGGATAGACCGAGGCAATCATATTATTAGGCATATTCAAGAGTTGATGTATAACAACTCCCAATATATGTTCATTATCCATAACGATGGCGGTGTTAGACTTATTCCTGCATACGACAGAAGAGGCGTACCCAAAGAAAACCATTTAAAATTCTAAATCATGAACAAGAAAAAATATGTATTCAAGACCTACAATGGTCGTATCAAGGTTTATGTCAACGGATATGTGATGTTTACCTTCAACCAAATAGATTTTAAGGGGTATTATTTCTATAAAGACGATACCAATCTGTACGGCATGGACATTTACCTCATGAACGAAAAAGGAGGTGCTACAACCATGGAGATTTACTTTAAAGACAAGGAAACCTGGTTAGCTATCAATAGGCTGTTGGACCAAAATATGTAAACAAGCATGAATTACTATATAGACACAGAGTTCCTAGAAGGAACACAAACCAAACGTATTCTGGGAATACCATTTGGAAAAACCAAACCTACCATTGACCTAATTAGTATAGGTATTGTGGCAGAAGATGGCAGAGCGTATTATGCTATATCAAAAGATTTTAACTTGCGTGAGGCTTGGAATAGGTATGACCTTAAACCAGACATTGACAACGGAGGCATGAAGAAAGTGTATTGGATAAGAGAGAATGTCCTTGTCAAAATTTACACAGAGTTGGTTCATGGAGATGCAAGAAATAGAGTAGAGTTTAACTACGGAAGTATGAAAATGCTGCTAAATAGCTTTGGCAAAACCAATGCTGAAATAGCAATTGAAATTAAAGAATTTGTTTATAATCAATCTACAGAAGATAAGTACAATGATACTTACAAGAGCGAACCTAAGTTTTACGGCTACTATGCAGACTATGATTGGGTGGTTTTTTGTTGGCTGTTTGGCAAGATGCTGGACCTGCCAAAAGGGTTTCCAAAGTATTGTATTGACTTGAAGCAAAAATTTGACGAAATTGAAAACTATTATAGTTCATTGAGAAGAACAGATTACCAACTTAGAATTTTGTCGGAAGCAGGAAAGACTATAAAATCAATTAAAGATTTGCCCAACTACCCAAAAATAACTAAAGAGCATAATGCCTTAGAAGATGCACGTTGGAACATGGCTCTACATAAATTCTTGCAAAAACTATAAATCGGGAACAGGAATCTGAACACAATAAATTATGACAAAAATTATAGATGGGCCACAAGAAGGCTCTAAAATCAGCTTACAAATGCACATGGGTACAAAGACTATCCATGCCGCGCCAATGTCGAAAGTAGATTACTGCAACCTTAAGGGTTGGTCAGTGCCAGACGATGAAGACCCTACCGAAATTGGCTATGTCGTTGCTTACAGCGATGATTACATTTCTTGGAGTCCTGCCAAAGCATTTGATGAAAGTTACAGAACCAATGGTCATTTAACCTTTGGACACGCTACCGAAGCCGCAAAAGCTGGTAAGAGAGTAGCAAGGTTGGGTTGGAACGGAAGTGGAATGTTCGCCTACATTGTACCTGCCGCAAGTTACCCCGCTCAAACAGGTGCAGCGAAAGCACACTTTGGAGAAAACGCAATGGTTCCCTATCGTGCTTATTGGGCATTAAAAACAGCCCAAGAAGATATTGCCACTTGGACACCATCAGGAAGCGACACCCTAGCAGAAGATTGGATTATCCTAGACTAATTTTTCACTGGGCAGGGAGTTTCTCTGCCCTTTAATTAACCAAATTTATGAACACAGACAACAACAGCCACTTAAACCTGCCAGAGCGCATTCATTGCGTTGAAACCAGTCCTTTCTTGTTAACGGACTATTTGGGAGAAAGATGTATAATCAGACAAGAAAGAAGTATTAAACCAAGAAACGATAGAGGATTGTTAGAAAGCGATTACGATTTAGGCAATGTAAAACTTATGTTTCCCAAAGGACATGATAAAAAAGGTCCGATGTTTCAAAGAAATAAAAAAGGCTATATTATTTAATTGGAATGGAAAGAGGTAAAATAAAGGTTTTGGTAGCTTGTGAGTATTCAGGAATCGTTAGAGATGCTTTTGCTAGGCAAGGATTTGAGGCATGGAGTTGTGATATCTTAGACACAGAGGTTCCGGGAAATCATTATAAAGGTAGTGTGTTAGACATTATCAATGATGGTTGGGATATTATGATAGGGCATCCACCATGCACATATTTAACTTTTTCGGGCAAGAAGTATTGGAATGAACCAGGCAGGGTTTTTAAGAGGTTGGAGGCATTAACATTTTTCGCAACACTACTGGAGGCAAATATTCCACACATTTGTATTGAGAACCCTATGGGGTGTGCTGATGCTGCCATAAGAAAGCATGACCAAGTAATTCACCCCTATTATTTTGGTGACAGAGAGTTAAAAAGAACTTGTTTGTGGCTAAAGGATTTGCCTAAATTAGTTCATAGCGCCAACACCAATTTGTTTGAGCAAGGCACTCATACAGAATATCCTGAACCTGTTTATATAGATAAGTCGGGCAAGAAAAGGTATTTAACGGATTCAATAAAGGGTATTAATGGTGGCGGCCACAAAAGGAGCAGGTTTTTTGAGGGTATCGCCAATGCAATGGCAAAGCAGTTTGGAGATTATGTATTTAACAAACTAAACGATATAAAGTAATGGCAAAACCGTATCCAAAGAAAGGTATGCCTGCGAAAAAACTAAAGCAGGCCATAAAAAGGACCCCTATAAAGAAAAAGAGGGTGGAGAAGGAGAGGAATCTCATGGATTTATTCGTAAGGATCTGGACCGAAAGAAAGCCAGGAAGTCAATTTGTCAAGAGAGAGTACATGAGTATGGAGGAATGGTATGAACACACAAAGCAATATAGGGTGTGCTGCGTGACCTATAAGCCGATTAAAAACATGGTTCCCGGCAGTTTTGCCCATGTATTGACAAGAAACCACACCCGATATAGAGAGAAGGATTTTAACGTGGTTTTGTTAAGCTACGATTATGACACAAATGTTCATGGCTGTTTCGACCATGGCACTAAGATGGATTTTTTAAAGCTTGGACCAGGAGCCAAGTATTTACTAGAGTATCAACAATTTTTAAAACAACAATACGAACATGAGAAAAATTCTATTTTTTGACATAGAGTCAACAGGGTTAGACACCCAAACCGATAGGATAGTACAGCTATCTTATTTAGTAGTTGATACTGGATTTAATGAGATTTTTAGACACGATTTGTTTTTCAATCCTGAAAAGCCGATAAGTGCAGAGGCAAGCGAGGTCCATAAAATCACAGACGATATGGTTAAAGACAAGCCTAAATTTTCTGAATTTGCGCAAGTCGTTTTTAATGACTTTATGGAGGCCGAAACCGTATTGGCAGGGTTCAATATCATTGGCTTTGACTTAAAGCTTCTGTATAAAGAATTTGAGCGTTGCGGACTAAATTTCGAGATTAAGGGTAGAAACGTATTCGATACAGGTAACTTAGTAAAGCTATTAGCACCTAGAACCTTGGAAGCCTCATTCTTTTTCTTTACTGGGGAAACAATCAAGGATAAATATGGAGATGCCCATAATGCCATGGTAGATGTGGAGGCAACCGCTAGTTTAACTGCCACTATTAATGATATGCTTTACCTTGATTTCGAGAAATACAATTATTACCCATTTCTAAAAGATTTCCCGGAGCCTGACATTTTTAAGGACTTTTGGGAGGTGTATGGCAAGGCTTCAAGATACGGAGGCGATATGCTTGATGTTAGTGGCAATTTCAGATCCAAAGATGGAGTAACCACATGGGGGTTTGGCAAGTTTATGGGTAAGCCAGTAGATGCCCAAGATTATGACCAAAGAGGATTAATGAACTGGTGTTTGGGCAAAGACTTTCCCGATGATACCAAGTCTATTATAAGGTTGTTGTTGAGTAGTGACTCAAACTAGGATATAGGCAAATAAAAAAGCCCGATTCATTTAAGAGTCGGGCTTTTGTTTTAAAGTTAATTTAGTTTGTTGATTCGGTCCAAGAATATGCAAACCAATTGGTGTTTAATTTGGCTCTGCCTTTTTAATTCGTCATCTTTTTCTTCTTTAAAAAATCTCATGCACAAATGCTGGCGTATTCTTATTTGGTCGGCAAGCATATCTATATGAAGAATCTTGGCTCTAGCCAATATCTTCTCTGGTGTTACTTCGATGCTCATAACTTTTATTTGTTGAATATTGAACCGCTTTTGGCATTGTCTGGAGCCTTTCCCATTAATACAGCTATTTTAATTTCCTTTACGGCATCTTCAAACTGCTCTTGTGTCATTTTAGAGTTTATCTCTGCCTCAAATTCTTGATAGCTTTCTAACATGAATCTACATAGAGGATGCAAATTAAGTTCTTGTTCAAATTCTTTTAAAAAGCCTAGTATATTCAAAGCTGTTGTGGCTGATAATTCCATTGTTACTTTACTCATGGTCGGTATGGATTAAAGCTGTTCATTGGTTAGAATACATCTATGGCCTTTGCCATTGCTAGGGTAGTGGCAGATAGGGCAGGGTTCTGTACCATATAATCTTTCACGCTGCCTTTGAACGTCACGAATACTCTCAAACAATTCTATTGTACTAACAGCCTCATGAACTGCGCCCATAATCTTGTACTCAACGTATTTGGGGCTAAGTGGTGACAAGTAAATCAAAGGCTCTATGGTGTCAATAAACCTTTGCCAAAACTCTTTGAAATTCCGAAAATCTGCCTCTATATGAGATACGCTAAATGACAAGTGAAGGTATTGCTTGTCAACCCCGATTACTGGCTTGTTAAAATTAATAAAAAAGCCATATTCATAATTACTATAGTCTTTGCCATCACTATATTTTGCTTTTAAATAAGAGGTGTTGGAGCTGGAAAATGAATAATCAGGCAGCCATTGTCGACAGAACTGGTCCATGGCGTCAACTACTTGTACTGCGTTATACATCTTGACCTCCTTTTAAATGCTTGAACTTGCCATCCTGGTCGGGCTCGGTAGGATATTGCCTATCCTTAAGTACAGATAGTTTTTCCTCCAGTACCGATTTTAGCATTTCTGTGTTGGTTTCATCACTAATGGGCTGTAACACTACCCTAAGTGCTTGAAACGATAGGATAATTACATCCACAATCTCTGTGGCGGCTTTGGTTCGGGTTTCGGCAGTTAGGGCTTGAATTTCTGCCTCAAACTCTACCAATTCTTCTCTAATGTGATTTACTAATCCATTGAGGTTTGGATTTGGAAATTTGGCCATCTGCCATTCTGTGAGGTCTTGGAACACCTGCTCCAAGGTTCTAGTGTTTGTTTTGTTCATGATGTGGTTTGGATAAAATTAATTCTACTTGTTCTAGTATTTGCATCGAAAATTCGTCTATGCTATTAAAATTGCCCATGACATATTTCTTTGCCATAAGGTCTTGCTCAAATATCTTATCATAGGTCTTGATAAAATAATTTACTTTGGCAGATAGTTGATTTATGGCCTCCTTCTCCTCGGCAGTACCGATTAAGCCAATATTTTCTTTTGGAAGCTTAATTGAGTGGTGGATGGCCTTGCATAAGGCATGAATATACACTATCTGCAAATTAGCTGCCTCTACCTTCTTTTTTTTGGTGAATTTTGCCATACCTAATACTTAATGTCGATTAATACTAATACATCTTGGGTGTTAGAAATAGATTTATCTCTGTCTTCCTTGCTGCAAAATGCCCTAAAAACATAATTGCCTCCTATTATTTTATAGGTGGCAAAACTTTTTTTCAAATAAATTAAATGCAGCATGGCATCTGCAAGACTGGTCCTACTGAATTGTATCATTTGGCGAATAAATTATGTCGTTAAAACTAATTTGTACTCTAGCGTAATCTGCTATTTTTTGGCATCTATCAGGCGAAGGGCTGAACTCTTCGCCTATAACTTTATACATGGTGCTTCTGCCCATGATGGTGGTCATGAACTGCCTTGCCTCCTTTTGTTTGGAGGCAGGCAGATTGTTGTACCATTTAGTGAAAGTCTTAGCCATTACTAACCTCCTCTTCTTCGGTTTTGTAAAAGTTAGACAATCTGTGTTCAATTATGTCGCGACAATATGGGCCATTAAACTCTTTGTCTGACAAAACAAACACATGAGGGGTGAGAGCTGGAAACTCTTTGGTCAAAGATTCTGGAACGAATAGCTGTGCTTTTTTCCCATCGGGATGAAAAGCTAATTTAATGTTTAAGTCTTGAATGTATGTTGCCATTACTTGTAAATTAATTGGTTTTCGGTATCAAAAATCATTTCTCCTTCATCTGATCTGGTATTGGTTTTTTCATCTATGACAAACAAGCACACCCTAGACTTGTAGTCTTCGCTCAACCCCTGCTCTAGGATAGCTTTAACTTTATCGACATCACTTGCTTTGGCGCAAATATTAATGTTGTTGTCGCCTCGAAATGTTATGTATCCGCTGTGGCAAGGTATTTCTGCATCTGTCCATATACCAATACTGGTCTTGCTGCCATCCAAATACTCATACTTGTTGGGTGGTAGCGTGTATAACTGCTTGCTTAAGCCGGTCTTTTCAATCCTTTTGAAAATTATGCTGCCTGCCTCACTAATTTTAATGAACTGAATGGTTTGAGCCACCGTTACGGCCATCATGTTTGTGCCTATCATCGTATAGAATTTGTTAGGCTGTAAATCTGTGTATTTCAACATTTGTGTTTTGATTTTTTTGGTTTTGAACTTGGTTTTGATTCTTTGGGCTTGGTTGCTTTTGGAGGTTGCGCCCAAGTAAATAAGATATAGAAAAACAAAAGGGTGAGCGGGATAATCAACTCTTTGGCCATTGATCCTCCTCTTCATTTTCAATATCTTCATAAATAAATGATGCTGCCACAGCTAATACTAGCAATACTATGCCAATAATAGCTATGGAACAAAAAATGAGTGCCACCCAATAAGCAAATGGGTGTTCGATTTTAAAATTTGTAATTTCCATTGTTTTTAGGTGGTTTGTTAAAGTTTTGAATGATTATGACTATGATTTCATAAAGCGCTGTTAAAGCGAATGAAACCATGCCAAAAAAAGCGGTTTTAATCGCGAGCTGGTTAGGGGTAAAGCCAAAGCCTACAATCATGCAGGCAATGGCAATGTAATAAATTCTGTTAGTCATTGGGTTTAATTGGTTTAACGATTTTGGCGAATACTGCCTCTAATTTTTGTTTCTTGTTGATTTTAGCCTTCCTAGGCTTAACTCTTACCCCAAGAGGTTGAAATGGTTGTACTCTCATGATTTAAAGAAATTAGGATATTTTTCTGCGTGAATTAGTTCAAGGATTTCTTCGTCTGATTCGTAAATAACACCATTGTAGGTGTAATTTTCGGTTTCTTCATTCCAAACATACTTATCAAAATCATCATCGCTCAATGGTTGGTCTAGTGTATTATCTGTGGCAGTATCATAAAAAAACTTGCCATAAACCATATTGCCAGTTTCAGAATATTCGCACTCGAAGCCAATGGCATCATAAGTTTTGGCAATATTTATTAGGGTTTCATTGATTGGTGCCCATCGACTTGAAAATACAATACCAAACTCAAAGCTGGTTTCATTAGCGACCTGAAAAATACCTTGGTCTGCTACAACAACATCAAACAGATACCCATCCACGCATTGACAATTTTCGGGAACTTCTCCTTTATCTGACGATTGTAAAGCATAAAATTTGTCATAAAGTGAGGTTGCTTTCTCTTGGTTCTCAAACCTGAAAGAAACAAAATTAATACACCAATTAGGCATTTTCCACCTCCTCTATGCACTGCATAGCTAGTTCGTATATATCAACTTCGTGTTCTTCGCAAATAATATAGCAGGATTCCATTAACGCGTTGAACAATTCCCCCGCTTGCCAATCTAAACCATACTCTTTAAAATCATCATCGGGATGGAAACTGATTTTTTCCTCCAGTAGCCACTTGAAAAACTGCTTAACATCTGCCAAGCCAAAAATCTCAAATGATGGGTAAGTTGTGGCATTTATTTTTGCCGCCTTGTTGGTGGCTGCCACATAATTTGCGAATACAAGGTTGCCACTTTTGGCTTCATCCTGCACAATAAAGGCATTTTTCATACCTAGATTGTAGTTGATTAAAATAAACTCGTTTGTGTTCATAATTAGTATTTTGGGTTGGTTGCGTAAAAAATGTTGTTAGGGGTCTTGTAAATATCCTGCGCATAGTTATTGATATAGATTGTATCAATATATCGCGCTGATTTCGGTATCAATGACTTATGCAGTATTTGTTTTACTGCATAGGTTTTAGGTTGTTTTGCCAATACCGATAATTGGCAGGTTAGATTAGTTGCTTCCATTTTGAGAGTCTTTGTTCATTAGCTTCAAAAATTCCTCTTCTGTTATTTCGCGCCATGCCTCCCATCCATCGAATTTAGCTAGTAAATCATTTGGATTGTCAATCATTGGATTAAACATATAGGTTTCAAAGTCTGCATTTTTAAGACTATCAATACCATCTTCCTCAATAAGCCTGCAAGCCTCACCCCCAAACAAATAAAATTTAGTAGCTGTGGGTTGATTGGTTTCGGGTGTGGCAGGGGGATTGCTTAACTCTTTAATTTTGGCATCAAAAAACTTTTCTAGTTCATCAAAATAGTCTAGTTCTGTGCCCCAATTTGTTTCTTTATGCTGCTCATTAAACTCAAATGTTAATTTCTTGCTAAATTCCCATCTATCGGGTGTGCTTTCCAATGATTCAGGGTAATTTTCAAGCCCTTCTAGCATTGCAACAAATTCATAGTGTGACTCAAAATCTTCTTGTTGAAACAATTTAAACGCTGCTATATGGCCACATTCTAAGGCAATATAATCCGCTGTCTGTATTGCATTATCAAGGTCATTGAATGTCTTAATAAGCGAATCCACCCCATCTGTGATTGAATAGATTTCAAAGTCTAGGGCAAATAGTTTAATGGCCTCTTTTTCGGTTAGCGAAAACCAGGCGAAGTCTTGGGTTAATTTAATTCTTTCCATGTGATTGTATATTATTTAGTCTGCTGTATTAAAAGCTATTGGGTCATACTTGCGTAAAAGAGTACCAAGTGTATGGTTTGTGTGGTGCTTGCGAATATTAGCCTCGGTAGTGTAATTGCCGCGGCTTTTATTGGTTAAATAAATAAAGTGTTCAACTGCCTGCTCTTGACTAAAAATGTCTGCATATAGTTGGTTCAAATGCCTTTCTTTGGCTGCTAATGTTTTGTGCTTCATGATGTGTCTTAATTAGGTTCTGCGCTGCCCGCCCATCAAAGGGCTAGGCAACACAAAACAATGTTTTAGTTAGTTACAAATGATGGTTGAATATGTGATTTAAAAACCTCTTTTTCTATTAACTTAAGGTTTTGATTAACTTTAACCAATGGTGCATATAGTTTGAGGGTGAGTTCAAAATAAGAGTCGTAAAACTTAGGTGATGCGGTTAGTTTGTCCCATTCTAAATTGGGCATACCTTCTAAATTTTGTGTGTGCTGAAATAAACTAACCTTTGCTAATCTCAATTCATGATCCACTTGCGCCACCGCGTTGACCCCATTAATAAAACCAATATCTTTCGCTCTTCTGTCCATCTCGCTGTAATATTTGGCTATTGGAAGGTGAGGCAAACAATTTCCTTCCTTATCTGTGCCCATTTCTAGTAAATAAAGATGCTCCTCTTTTGTGCAATATGGAGGTATTTCTACCCCCCTGCCTCTTAGCTTCTCAACTCTTGCCTCGCTAGGTTCAAGTTTCAACTGCTCTAAAACTTGTGATTGTAAATTAGTGTACTTTTCAGCAATGGTTTGTTTCATTGCCATTAGTGCCATTACTTTGGTTGCAGTATCAATGCCTGCGCTAGTGAAATTTGGTTTCATATTAATTAGGTAATTTGGTAAGTAAAAATTTGAAAAAAGAAATGTCTTCTGAACTTATAGAATAGGGCAAATTTGCCCCATGCTTCACGATATTGCCCCAAAAGGTCTTAAGATGCCAAGTAATAATTTGCCTTTGATTACGAGCAAAAAAATCATGCGGTTCAATATCTATTGAGCCATGAGTTTCTTGTAAATCATCAAATTCAATAAAATAGTGTATGTCACTCCATTTGTCGCGCTTCCAAATTGCGCGGGCTGCTAAATTTGCGGCCTCAAAACTTGCTACTTGGGCAAATAAACTGCCTCGGCTGTCTGTTAATCTTATAATCATAAAAAAGATAATTGTTGGTTATTACTGAATTGATTTTTTGTCGTGGTTTTCTTGTATTGGTAGTGGTTTAATCTCCTTACCTTGCTTCTTTCTGAATACTCTTTCGGTATATCGTTGAAAAATCTTATGGATTCTTCTCTTGTTAATCCATATTTGGCCTCTAGGGCTTGAATAAATAAAAATAGGTCACAATCTTCCTCTAGATATCCATTATCAAGGTCACTATAAGAATAACCCGATATTTTTTCCGCTATTTCCAATGATTCTAATAAATGCCTAGGAACTTGAAGCCATCCATGCCCCGCGTCTTCATGAAACACAATGGAGGGTGGAACATTTCCACCCCTTGGCCATACTAACTGATTAAATAATGTACTCATGCTGTTACCTCCTCTTTCTTTTGTGTGGCTAAAAATCTATTTACATATTCACAAACTGCGGCCTTATAGGATATTTGGCCTGCTGCTGATACCAAGGCAGGCAATTGCTTGCCTTGTTTAATCATTTTTTGAAGGTCCTGCCCAAACAAATTAGCTGCCTCCATGTCTGTTCTCATTACCTCCATAATCTTAGGAATTTCTTCCTTATAGGTACTCATAAAAAATGCCTTGGATTCATCAAAATCATATTCGATGCCTTGATGTTCACTAGCTTGTTTTAAGGTGCTTACAAAGTCCTTTACTAATTGATTAACTTCCATGATTGATTGATTTAAGGTTAAAAATATCGGTTCTAGGTGTGTTGATGGCGCGAAGCGCGGTATAACATTTGTCGGCTATTTTTACATAGCATTGGTATAAATTGTCTGTATAGCACTCTCCAATAAAAAACATTTCTTTGCCATATTGTGAGGTAAATCTTAACGGAGGCAAACAATTTAATGCCTCATAATACTTATCTAGGCTAATCTCATTAAAATCTTCCTGAAGGGCTAAAACATACTTTGCTCTCATTGCAGCGTATTCCTCCTGCGTGATAATAGATAATTTGCCGCCATGTTTGGCTTGGTATTGCTCGAAGGTCATACCATCCATCCACGACACAAGGCAATTATTCAAGTTGTCGGTTATTGCCTTGTCTGTGTTTATAGTGGTTTCTATCCAACCCCTATAATTTGCTATGTCAACTACAAAAAATGTGTTCATAATCGGTTTATTTGTGGGGGAAGGCTTACAAATGGCCTTCATCCCCTAGTGATAAATAAGTATTAAAATTATTGCCTCCAATAATGATGTGGTCTAATAAGTGAAGGTCTAGCAATTTGCCGCCTTCCTTTAGCTTCTTAGTAATGTTGATGTCTTGTTGGCTTGGTGTTAAATTGCCGCTTGGGTGATTGTGAAATAGGGCAAAAGTGGTGCATCCTTTAATGCTCAATAATTGCGTGAAAATTACTCTAGGGTCAACAAGGCAAGCATCCAAACCGCCCTCACTTATTTTAATGCTTTTAATGACTTTATTTTGACGATTTAAGGCAATAACATAGAAATGCTCAACAAATAAGTTTTGAAGGGTGTGGCGCGTGGTAATGTAATCAAATAGCTGCCTTGAAGATTGCACCTTCATAGCAAGGTCAAAATCTGCCGCTCTAAATCTGTTAGAAAGTTCATGAACGTGTTTAATAAATTCAGAAGATACAAGGGCTTCATTTGGCTTTGGTTTGTAACCAATAAGCGCGGCAAGTTCAATGTCTGATAAATGCGCTGTTCCGTAGCTTTCAGCGCGTTCTCTTAGTTCTTTAGTTGCTTTCATGCTTATGCCTCCTTATGTGTATCTTCGTGAATAAATAAGGCAGCAACGCCAACGCTAAGTACAACGGGAAATAAAAAAAATGATTCACCGCTAACCATTGCCATTGCTAGCATCAACGCGGCAGCAACGGATGAAAATATAGTTCTCATTTTCATGATAATTATCTTTTTACGATGGTTATATGTGAAGATTGAGAGGCAAAGCAAACCATTGAACGGCTGCTATCAGGGTAAGAGTTTACAAGCATCTTGGCTTGTTCAAGGCTTAAATTTACTCTTAAAATTTGTCTTCTGCCTGACTTGCGGAAAACCTTAAAAACCTTGTAAAGTGTTGTGTTCTGTGTGTTCATATTGTTTTGTTTTGGTATCACAAATATAGACAATAGTCTATACTATGCAAGCGCTAAATATTACAAAAACAAATATTTTTGTAATAAAAACACAAAACACTAATAATCAGGCCGATAAATTTAATAAATGTTACAAAATAGTGTCGTTTTGCATCAATAGTTCTATTCTATTGTTGAATATGGTTATTGCATTGTCATTGATTAGCTTGATAACCGCATAAATACTGGGGGTTAAAGACCATCCACCGCCTTGGTGCTTATAAACTATGCCTATCTTACGGAGTAATACTAATCTGCCCACATTTATACTCTTTTTGCCATACAAAGAAGTAAGTTGTAAGGTGGTAGGAGGGAAGGGCTGACAAGCCATGAAATAAACAAACTGAAATGATGACTTTATAAGTTCGTGATGTTTATCTGCCTTGTCAACTGGTAACGCGTCAAAATAGGCTTTTTTTGATTGTTTAATGCTGTCCTGCCACAAATAGATGTATTGAGAAAGATAGACAGAAGAAGAAGACGACAGAAGCAAAGAAATAGGGCAAACCAAACCATCCAAAACCCCACGCTCTTGCACGTTGTCCTCAAAATGGAAATAATTTTTTGGGATTTTTTGGTTTAATCTATTTGTTGTCAAGGGTTTACGAGGCAAAACTTGAAGTTTTACATTAGGTTTATTTGTCTGTGTGTCCATAAAAAACAAACATAGGCAATGGTCTAGAAATATCCTAATTTGGCAAATCAGGGTATCAAAAAATGCGGGTTTTGACTGCCTAAGTTATTGATATTCATTCGTGGAACGTGCTATTGTCTTGGCAATATGTTCCACGCTAATGTGCAATGTCTGTCTAATGGGTGTTAGATTGTCCTCATAACTATTATTATGTTAAGTAGATATTTTTGGATGGTGTGAAGGATTTCATCCTATGGGGTTATGCTTCTCCCCTCCCCTACTTGCTTTTGTGTGCTTTTGAAGGCGATGGCTATTGATTGCGTTCGTGTTCGATATTGCACACGTTTGGCCTTGAAACTGGGGGTAGGGGTCCGCGATTTCGAGTCGGGCGATTTTGCTTGGACCGGATCAATTTTCATCAAGGTCCACGCCACACGTTTACATAAGGTATGGTTTTTGTAACATTGTTTTTTTGTCATTTATTACAAAATTTGGTAATATTGCGTAATAAATAGTAATAGATATGGGGTTTAAAAAGGGCGAGGTTGTGGTGAGTGATAGGAACCAGGGCAAGCAGTTTGTGGTTTTGCAGCATTTGGGTGATGGTAGGATTTATGTTTACCGGAGTTTGAGTGATGTCGCGAGGGATGCAGGGGTAAGGCCGGGGACGTTGCGGAATTTGGTGAGTAGGGGTGAGAATGAGTTCAGGGGTTATAGGGTGACGAGGGTAAAGAGTTTTGGCGGGATAGAGTTTGGAGTGGTACCGGAGCGTGTGGAGGGGGTTGTTGAGGTGGTGAAGGCAAAGGAGGAGAAGAAGGTTAAGACTTCGGTAAAGAGTTCATTTGAGGTTATGCAGGAGTTGAGTGGATTGCCGAGGATACCTAGTAGTGTTTTGGGTGGTGGCGGTGATGTATTGGATTTGGATTCGGAGTTTTAGGATGGGTGTTGTAAAGCGGAAGGGTTTGGAGCAGAAGGACAAGCATAACTGGAAGGTTTTGTTGCCACGTAATACGGATCAGGACCGGAAGCTGTGGTATTTGTTTAAGGGTGTTGAGGTAAAGTTGGTTGGGAGTTTTGTGAGGCAGGGGTGTTGGTATTACGAGTACAGGGTTGGGGATAGGTATGAGGAGGTAAGGTGTGTGGATTTCAATTTTGAGGCTACGCCTAAATATTAGTTATAGATTTAGTTTCACCTGATTATTGTCTATTAGTTTTTGGTTGAGGTTATTGGCTTTGATACGTTCTTTCCAGAATCGGAATTGAAGGAGGTATGCAAGTTGTCGGATTTCGTTTTCTTTGGCAGTATATGGTGTTTTAGGTTTGGCAGGTTTTCTTTTGTTTTGTACCTGTAATTTGGTTGTTACCACAAGTATTCCTGCGCGATCTGGTATTAGTTCTATAACATCGGGCCTGTATAGGTCTTCGGGTATGGCAAAGTATAGTCTTGATATTTTTTTGCTTTCGTGTTTGTGAGGTTTCTGCAGGTCTTTTTTGACATCAGATTTTGACACCTTGATTTCTATTTCTGTGAAGGTGTTATCCTGTTCTAGGACCAAGATATCACACTCATGGTTAAACATTCCCCAGCTCACGTTGTGGCAGATTACTCTGTTTTGCTTTCTTGCCCAGTGAAGCCAAATCGCTTTTTCTATGTCAGCGCTTCTCATGTGTTTACCTGTTCGGGGTTATCAATAACGGCAACAATATCTCTTTGTGCTATGGCAAAAAGTTCGGATTTACCCATTAAGCTTCTGTGCATATCGTATTCTAGCGGCACATCTCCAAATTTATCGAATACGATATAGCTTCCTGGCTCTACTCTTTGTCCTGGACTAACCTCTTTTCTGTACCTTACTGGTTCTATTGGGCTAAATTCTACCTTACAAACGCTTTGGCTGTTGCGTTTTTTCATGTGTTGTGGTAGTTCTATGCCGGCAACAACATTTCGTTGCACAGGAGAGCAGATATGGTAATGATTTAATCCATAAATTTTATTTGTTTCATGGCAAACCTTTGCATAACATTCGAAATATTGAATGAACAAATAGATTTGATTGGTGTCGGTACAAACAATGGTTTCGTCAAACTTTGGGTCTAAAATCTTTGAACCTTCATGATAACTGAATATAACTCTGTCACCTACTTGTAGGTATGGAACACTAAGGTAATGATTGTGATTCCAATGCGGTGTAGGGTTAAATGAAATTACGGAACCTGTTACTGGGGCGTGTTCGTTGTAATTGAATGTAGGGTCAAAGTATAACTTTTTGTCGCCAACATTTATTTCATCGACTCTGCGATCTGGTGCTACCAATACTTTTCCAACCCCAGGTTTAAGGCTTTTGATTTGCTTTTGATTTAATTTTATCATGATTTTAGGTGATTAATTGTTAAAATACTTTCTGAATACGTTTGTTGCTCTTATGTTTAGGTAGCTAAAGTAAAACTCAAAACATTCAAAGCCTAATTCATTCATTTTTTTAGCGGCAGCTAGTGTTCTTTCAAATACTACTGGATTAAAGTCTTCGTGATTTACGTCCTCAATAATTGATTTGATATGGTATTTCTGCCCAAAGTATTCTAATTCTACTTCAAAAGCTTCTGTGAATACTAGGTCCGTTAAAGACATATTCCTTTTCTTTTCTTTGTAGTAGTAGTGCTCAAATCTTTTTATTGTTGAAACAGCTTCATCATTTAGGAGAGTTAATTTACCATCATCAGGTCTTGTTCTGGATTCCAAAACAAAACCGCGGACGTAGTCAGAAGCGGTTTTTTGTTTTGGGGATATAGGGGTATTATTATCTGTGTTTATATTTGGTTTAATATATGGTAATGGTGGTTCATTTTGAACTATGTTAATTTCATCCTGAACTATGGAGATTTCATTTTGAGATTTGCTATTATCCATTTTGGAAAGATTAGTGAACTCCGGTTCATTTATGCAAAACCAAAGAGTTTTATCCCTTTTATCATCATTGAAATTACCCTTTAAAATCTTTCCTGCTTTAAACAATTCGTCTAACCTCCTCCAAATAGTTGTCCTGCTCATGTAAGGAAAAAGAATTGTAAAAGCTTCTGCAGAATTGTAAGTCCACACCTTGCCTTCAAAAATATTTTTTTGGTTAGCCTTATTTTTTCTTAACCAAAACCTAATGTTGTTTAGAAGAATTGCGGATTCAATACTAAATTCTTTCGCCTCCTCTGTGTTAAACATGTGAAATTCTTGCTTATTCATTTGTCGTGCTATTTTTTAAGTTTTGAAATTCTTTAACTATTTCTTCTGAATAATTAAACCACTCTCCTCCAATATTTAGGTTCTTGTACTTTAATTTAAGTTCTTTTTCTAAGTGAGAAAGCCCATTGAAAGAATAAAGAACTTTTGTTGGAAGAGTTGATGCCAAAGAAATATCTTTAGCCCTTTTTAATGGATTACTGCTTATTCCTATTTTAAGTAATTTACTAGGCTCGCTTATAATTAGATATAAAGAATCTGGAGGCGTAAGATTAGATTTATATTTTATCAATCCCTTTTTTTCCAGCTTTTTTAAAATCCTGTAAACCGTATCTTGCTTCATGTTTGCTTCTTTAATGTGAGGCATAACATCTTTAACAGCAATAGGCTCTCCAAGCTTTTTAACTAATTCTAAAAAAAATAATTCTGTAATTGAAATTTTTTGTTCTTTAATCTTTGACAAAGATTTTTCTACTTGTATTTCCATGATGCAACAATAATCTTAATTCGGATATATTGCAAGGATTATTTTCCGATATTATTGTTTTTTTGTAAAAAAAATTAAGCCACCCCTCTCCCACGTTCCCAAAGGGTCCACAGAAAACCCAACGTGTTCAAGGAATGGCTTAATTTAAAATATCTTTTCATTCGTGGTTTTTGCTTTGGGAAGCGGGTCAAAAATAACCTCTTGTATTTTATTTGCAAAAAAATATTAATTTTGAGGATAAATTATTATTGACATGGCAGGAGGAAATACACCAATAAACAGAATTGCCGGAGCATCGCAAAGTAGAATTATAAAGACAGGAGAAACTTTTGAAGGCGCTGTATCTAGCTTTATTCCTAGAGAAGACACTGTCATTGAAACTTTGAGGGAGAAGGTTATTTTAAACCAAGAAGAAACAGAAGTTAATGTTATAGGTGACGATATCGTAACCGTAGTTGGAGCAACAACTCTTTTTACAGGTACCGGACAAAACATTGATGGCGAAACCTTGCATGCAGGAGAAATTTATGTTCCAAGGTTTGGTTGTTTTACAACAATAAGACCAACATCTGGTAGCGTTGTTGCCTATCTTTTATTAAGCACAAAGGATTTGAATAAAAAAATTAACGACAACATATAATGCCAGGCAGAGGAATAGGTATTTCAAAATTTTTAAGACAGACTTTTACGTCTATAGTTTCTGTTGTTTGGAGGTGGGGCGACAATGCCGGAACTGAAAAATGGGGTGACAACGGTGGAACAGAAAAATGGGGTGATAATCTTTAATTACACATAAAATGGCAAATTTATTAAATCAAAATATTCGAGGCACAAACAATTATAAAGGCATTTTAAATCTTGGTTCAAGCATTGGAACGCCATTGCCGGGAGCAGGAAGCGCAATGATTTACATTACCGATGGTACTGGTGCAAATTTGCCTATCCAAGTTGCTGCAGATAAGTTAAGGTTTGATGTAAATGTAGGTATTGGAGGCGATCCTTCTGCAAGTTATGGTTTATGGGTTCAGTCAAGTAGTGGAACCGTTTTAGCTAACAGGTACCATTTTGCGGCAGATAGATACTTAGACTCTAATGGAGTTGTATTGCCTACTGGAGGAACTCATACTGTAACAATAAATTCAGTAAATCATTTCCAAGTCAATGCTACAAGAGTATTAGCAAACAATAGCATCGGTTTTGGAACGGCAGGAACACCACCTGCTATTGGCGCAACATTACTAGGGACAACTTTTGCAAGTAATGGAGAGTACGTTAGACTATTTAGCGGCCACAATAGTTCTTTTGCTACCGCTAGTTATACATTTTTTGCCACAGACAGAACTTTTAGTACAGCACCGACAGGTTCAGTAGCATCAATTATTGACATTCCTTCTCATATTTTTGGAATAAGTAATGCTGCATCTAAAACTATTAATTATAGAGGTCTTAGCCTTGCTTATACTATTAACAATACTCTTCCTGCTATAAACGTGTCTAGCGGATTGACAGTAGGAGAAACATACATAATTTTAACTGTAGGCACAACAAACTATACTGCAATAGGCGCAGCTTCTAATACTGTTGGTTTAGTATTTACAGCTACAGGCGCAGGAAGTGGTACAGGTACAGTAGCTGTTGCTGCAACAGGTTTTGCATCTGGTATTAGAATAGACGCTACATTAACTAACCTAAATGGAATGGTTAATAGAGGATTTATGTATAATGTAAATGGAGTATCTTCAAATACAAGAACTATAGGTATTCAATTAACTAATCCTGCCGCAGCCACATCAGGAAATCAACAATTTAGTCCTTCAATTATACTAGAAGGTAATGGTTGGAAAACAAATGCTACTGCTGCAAGTCAAAAAATAACTTATGAGATTTATTTAGCTCCTGTTCAAGCGGCTTCAAATCCTGTACCTCAATTAAACTTTGATACATTATTTAATGACGGAACTGCATTAGCTAGAAATACAGTTTTTAGCGTAGGTGGAACGACAGGTATTACATACAACCCACAAGTTCCGGGATTAAATCCACTAATTACAATGGGGGTTGTAACATTAAGTTTTGCAGGAAATGCTTTTAATGCAACTGTAGGTGGACCAACAACATTTAATCCAAATGCTTTTATTTTAACTTCAATTAGTGCTTGGACAAATACAAGTACAGACAGAGCAGGTTTTAATATGAATATAAGTTTTGCTCCTACATCTGGAAATGCTAACTTTTCAGCTTTTGTTTATAGTGGAACTATTAATCAAACTGGCGGTGCAAATGGTATTACAAGAGGATTATGGGTTGCACCTTTAATTGGTGCTACTGTAAATGTTTCTAGTGGACTAACAGTAGGTCAAAGATATACAATTGCAAGTATTGGAACTACAGACTTTACATTAATAGGGGCTTCATCAAATACTGTAGGCGTTGTATTTGTAGCTACTGGAGCTGGGTCTGGAACGGGAACAGTAACAATAGGTACTGCCCCAGATTTTAGAGCAATAGATGTAGAACAAGGTAGAGTGTTTTTGAAAAATTTAAGAACAACAGCAGGAAGTCCTGGAGAATTATGGAACGATGGTGGAACAATTAAAATATCTTAATAAATGATACAAGCAAAAGGAATAATTGTGGGTAGCAATGGGATTGCTAAATACACAGATCCATTAATTAATGTTGATTACGCAAGTCCAGATAAATTTATAGGGTTAATAGTAACAGCAGAAATTGGGGAGGTAAAAGAAAAAACTCAAAACTATTCAGTATTTGAGGAAAAGGAAATTGTTAACCCTGAAACAGAGGAACTTGAAACAGTTAAGGTAGAAGTACCTAAAACAGAAACTATCAATTATTGGGATAAAGCTGATACTATTGCTTCTTTTACAACAAAAGAAGAAGACCCAAGTTTTACAACATTACAAAATCAAATGTTAACTAAACTAAAAGAAGCATATCCAACAGTTCAATTTGAAATCGTTTAATTTACAAAATATGAAGTTAGATTTAACCAAACAATTATTTGACTTAGAAGGTAAACCCGCAACACAAACAACTGTAACAGGTTACAACAAAGATGGCTCTCCAAAAGAAGTTATCGAAGTTCCATTAACACTAGCATTAGTGTTAAAAACGGCATTAAACTTTGTTCCAAAAGAGAACGGTCCAGAAGTTGACGTATTGGTAAAAAGAGGGCATTGGATTATTTCAATTACTAAAAATGAATGTCCTGATTTTAAAGTTGAGGATTTAACCGAAATTAAGCAGCAATGCAAATTAGCTGGATTTAATCCTATTGTTTTGGCCCAAGTAGATGCTTTAATAGAAGGTAAATAATCATGTACGAAAAATATCTGCCACTTGTTATTGCGGGAATAGTAGCTTATTTGGCTCCTATTTATACCTCACTTTTATTTGTTGGCAGCCTTGTGATGTTTGATTGGGTGACTGGAATGATAAAAGGCTCCAAAAAAGGAAATTTTAATAGTAGATCCATGATAAAGAAATTTTATACTGGTTCTGCCTACCTAGTTGCTTTAATGATGGTTCGAGCGTGTGAATTGTATTTTGCAGACGAAAGCAATATTCCATTAGTAAAGCCATTGGTAGCCATAATTGCCCTAACAGAATTGCAGTCAATGAGAGAAAATATAGAAGCAATTACTGGCACAGATATTTTAAAAGGATTATTTAATTTCTTGCAACGAAAAAGCAATGAAGGTTAGAATAAACAAAAATTGTCACTTGGCCTCAAATCAATTTACTGGTTTGAGGCTAAATCTTTTTGGTACCGGAACCATGGCCGCAATGATTAGTTTTGGTAAAGATGCTATTTACGAAACCAAAGATGTGGTTAACCAAGACGATTGGAATAAATTGTTTGGCGCAAGCTGGGGATTGTTTCCATTGGCAAAGCAATTCCAAATGAAAATCAATAGCAGCCGTTGGTCATGGAGATGGAAACCGGAGTTGGAGTGCTTTCAAGTTGCCCCATACGTCCACCAAAACGGAATGACTATTTGGGCTGAACTAGGAAATTTTCCTATAATAAACCTAAAGGTTGATGAAAAAATATTTTTAATAGTTAACCCACAGCAAGACAAGCAAATTGTAAATTTTAGGTATTCTAAAAGTATAAGGTCATCATTTTTACACACTTACCCTGTAATAGACGATTTCCAAACCTTTTCTTTTTCACAAAGTATTCCAAGTCTAGCAGGCTTTTCTGCCCCAGGATATTTTGGAGGAGATGAAAAAGCACCAAAACAAATTATATATTCGTTTGAAAAAGTAAACGCATGGATAGGATAACATTAGACCGTATTAAAACCGCTCACCCTGCAGTTAGGTTTGAGCTGGAAGAAATGTATAAGGAAATGTGCGTAGTATTATCTGGCCGTATCAGGGTTAGATTTACTAGAGTTTATTCTACTTATGCAGAACAAGATGAATTGTTTGCGCAGGGCAGAACAAAGCCTGGCAAAATAGTTACTAGAGCAAAAGGAGGCAGAAGCTACCACAATTTTGGATTAGCTTTTGATATTTGCCTATTAATTGACAGAAATGGAGATGGCGTATTCGAAGAAGCTAGTTGGGATACTAGATTAGATTTCGACAAAGACGGAAAAATAGACTGGCAAGAGATCGTTACCATTGCCAAGCAATATGGTTGGGAGTGGGGAGGCGATTGGGCTTCTTTTCCGGACGCACCGCATTTCCAAAAAACATTTGGATTATCGGTTGTTGTTTTGGACCAAAGGGTTCGAACAAAAAATGTAATTCAAGGCACTAATTACCCAAAATTATCAAATTAAATTTTTACACAGATATATGAAAATGCTAGCAGACAGAGTTCTGGTACGTCCAGATCAAGCAGAATCAAAAACGGCATCAGGAATTTTTATTCCGGATACTGCCAAAGAAAAAACCCAAACAGGAGTTGTTGTAAGTTGCGGTCCAGGTAAGTCAAAAGACGAGCCTATTCAGATTAAAGAAGGCGATAAAGTTTTGTTTGCAAAACACGCGGGTTCTTCAATCAACTACAATTCGGAAGATTATTTAATCATGAGGGAGGCAGACGTATGGGCCGTATTACAATAGTATTGTTATTTGCTGTTTACTTTTTTGGCTGTGGGGTTAGAAAGACCCCCTGCCAAAGAGCGCAAAAGATTTGTCCTAGTCACGATTCTATTGCCATTAAAGATTCTATTAGGATAAAGGATTCCATATCTGTTAAGACCGTATTGAACATTAAAGATTCAGTAGTTATTAAAGATAGCTTAGTTGTTCAACAAAGTTTGCCATGCGTAGATGGAGCCAAAACAAGAATTGTAAGAGGAGGAGATGTTTTTGATGTATCTGTTAAAAACGGAATGATAGACTTAAAAGTTAACTTACAGGGTTCAGTAAGCAGATTTAGTTCTAAGATTAAAGAGCAGGAAACCACAATAAAAAATTTAACTTATAAGTTAAGCACCAAAGAAAAGGTTAAAACATTGCCTCCAATTGTTAGAGTCATAACGCATACCCCATGGTGGATGAAGGCATTGGCTTTTATTGGAGGAGTTTCCATATTTTTATTTTTAGGCAAAATGGCTATTAATAAACTTGCCGATGGAATTTGATTTTTCTAATCTAACATTTAGAGTTGACACATTAAAGGGTAATCAAGACCCTTTTTTGGTTTTTGAAGGTTTTAATAAACACCAAGAGTTTTATGCTGTATCTTCATTGCCAAGAAAGAATGTATTAAAATATATCATATATTTCTATGACCCAAATTCTCCTATACTAGAAGAGGTTAAAGATGCCTTAAGAGCCAAACTAATTTCTGCCGAACTTGCCGGGTTTAAAAAAGAAAATGGAAAATTTTCGGAGAATGTAGAAAAAATGATTGTTTGCGAGGATCCAATAATCAATGAAATGATTTGTAGGTACCTGATAATGACAAATGATATTCGTTGGCAGAAATATCATGTATTAATGCAGGTTTATTATAGAGCCTCAAAAGAATTGTTGACTGGAGAAAAAGATTCCATAAAAACATTAACCGAAGCAGAAAAAGAATTGTTGGCTACAAGAAATCAAATTATAAAATCTGAAAGTTCAGATGTTTTAATTAGAAGACTACAACGATACTACTTGGAAGAAAAGGTAGAATTAACACCGGAAGAAATTGCCATAAAATTAAGAGAAAATCCTAGTGAGTTACCTGTCTGATTTAATATCAAGATATAAAGATGAAATCGACCCAAAAACACTTGTCACCTATAAAAGACCCGACAAGTATGTTATTTTAAACAGGGGAGATGAAGATTTGCATGAGATATGGATTGAGTTGCCTCAACCTAGAGAGGAGTGGAATGTTCATACAATAAACCACAATTTTGTCAAAATAAAAATGCCCGAACTCCATGAAATGGTTAACTGGGGTTTACCTGCATTAGAGCAAAAGTTTGTAAAGGATGAAATGCCGGAACGACTTAAAAGGTTAATTTTTGAAGAAGAAAATAATTCAGACAGGATTTGGGATATTTTAAAACAAAATTCAGGAGTTGATTGGTATGATGAAATTGTTTGGATAAAAAGAGCCATTAAAAAAAGGTTTGTTGGGGAATGGCAGTTTATAAAAGGAAAGCCCACATACATAGATGGGTGGCATTATACCTATCTAAATTTTTGGTTGTTTGCAGACCTTACACCACCTGATTACAGGGATAAAGATAGAAGATGGTATCATGCCGTAAAATACGCTTACACAACGTCTGAAACGCCTGTTTTTGATGAATACGGAAGAATGGTTTACGAAGAAACCATTTATGGCAAAAAACCAAAAACAAAAGACGTTGGCAAAAGAACCATGCTTGGATATCAATATCCAAAAGGCAGAAGGGATGGAGCAACAAACAAACATTTGTGCGCTCAATACCTTGAAACAATTTATAAAGCTGGTATAGAAAGTGGAATAATTGCCGATACAGGAGATAAAGCCGGGGAGATTTACGACACAATACTTTTGCCTGGATGGAGAAGGATGCCATTCTTTTTCAAACCAATGACTGGTGGATATGACGACCCTTCTGCCGGATTAGAATTTAAACCTCAAAAGAATAAGAACCAAACAAAAGCTGACAAGGACAGCGTTAAAAACAAAGCATTAAGGTCTAGGATAACTTATTCAGACAAGGCAAGTGGTTCATTTTACGATGGTTTAAAGCTGTATTGGTTATTGGCAGACGAGGGAGGAAAAACAACTGCAGAAAAAGTAGATGCAAGACACAAGGTATTGCTGCCATGTGTTGCGCAAGGAAATAGGGCCGTTGTAAACGGATTTATAGGCTATCCTTCAACCGTTGGCGAAATGACCAAAAAGGGTGGAGATTCTTATTTTAGACTATCAAAACTTTCGCATTGGCAGACAAGAGATGCGTTAGGGCAAACACCTAGCGGATTAATGAATTTCTTTTTTCCTGCATGGGATGGTTTGGAAGGTTATGTTGATGAATATGGTGATACGGTAGTAGAAACACCTAAAGTTCCTGTAAAAGGCGTAAACGGAAAATTTATAACCGTTGGTTCTAAAGTTGCCTTAAAAAGCCAAAGAGATGCCTACATAAAAGTTGGAGATATTGATAGTTACAATGAAGAGGTTAGACTATATCCAGTTAAATTTAGAGAGTGTTTTAGAACAAAGGATGGTGAAATAGGATTTAACTCCAAGATAATAGAAGACAGGATTGATGAACTTAAGTTTAATCCTCCAGAACTTAGAATTGGAGATTTTGAATGGGTAGATAACATATTTGGAGGCAAAGTTGAGTTTGTAGAAAAAAGCGATGGCAGATGGCATGTAACAAAACTTATACATCACAACAACAAAAGAATTTTCAACGGATTTCATTTTGAACCAGACCCAAGATTTTCAGAAGAATTTACTCATGGAGGCGACCCATTTAAGGCCAACAAAACAGAAGGTAAAAGAATGTCATTAGGTGGTGGTTCCATATTTTGGAATTACGATGAAAGAATAGATCACAACATTCCTGTTAGTCAATGGTCCAGTCACACCACCGTAGCAACATATTTGTATAGGCCAGGTACCTTAACAGAATATTGTGAAGACCAATTGAAAGCTGCCTTGTATTACAATGCTATGTCATACCCTGAAATTGACGTTCCCGCTATATGGCATTATTTTGATGAAAAAGGTTTCGGAGGCTATATGAAATATGATATTGACCCTGCCACTAAAAAACTTAAAAATACTCCAGGATTTACAAGTAGGGGTAGCCAACAAAAGCTATTTAATTCTGTAAGAGATTACATAGAAAAGCATGGCCACAGAGAAAAGCATATAAGATTTATGCAGCAATGTAAGGATGCAGGAAGTATAGAAGATTTTACAGATTTAGACTTATTAGTTGCCAATGGTGGCGCTATTATGGGCAGCCAAATAGTATATTTGAATGAAGAGCAGAAGAAAAGTGCAGAACGAGAAAAAACAACTGATAGACAAATCTTTGTAGAAAGAGAGTATAATGATTAATTTTGAAACATTATGGCAAACAATAAAGCAGTTAAACCCGATTTCCTTTATAAAGATGAAGAGTATATAGGAAAGGCATATACGTTTCCTTCTGATGATGTTGACCCGGAAGTAAAAAAAGGTCCTGAATGGTGTATGGCATGGGCAAAAGCCCTGTATTCAAAAATGCTAAATAACCAGTCTTATGTTAGCGTGGATAGAATGATGCGATTTGAATTGCTAAGACTTTATGCCACAGGAAACCAACCTACCGATAAGTATAAAGACTTTTTATTGAAGTCAAATAATATATCTAACAATGCCAATAGAAAAGGGTATTACAATGTGGATTGGTCCATATTCTCGCCTATGCCTGCATACTTATCAAAAGTAATTGGAAGGTTAGAGCAACAAGACCATAAAATAACTGTTTCTGCCATAGACCCAATTTCAGGTGTAGAAAGAGAAAATGAAATGTGGGATAAGTATTTTGAACTGCAATTTGGAAAGCAAGAAGAGGCCATTAGAAAAGCTGCCAAAATACCAAACAAAGATTCAGGCACAAAGTACGTTCCTTCTAGCATGGAAGAATTAGAAGCATTTAACAATGCAGGAGGATTTAAACTAAAGCATGAGGTAGATTTTGAAAAGGCATTGTCATATACTGATTACATAAGCGATATCGAAGACGTTAGAAGGAGATATTATTTTGACATGCTTGCCATTGGTTGTGGAGCATACCTAGACTTTGTCGATGTAGATGGAGTAGAAAAATACGAATACCTAGACTTTGCTAGAGTTATTATAGATGGAAACAGAGAGGTAGGATTTAAGAAGAGTCGCTTTTGGGGATACTTAAGATTTGAAACAATAGCAAATGTTAGAGCAAAAACAGGATTGCCTGAAAAAGAATTGGTAAAGTATTGCCAAAAATATCAGGAGTTTTTTGGAAATCCTGCATTTATATGGGACCAAATGCAAGCCGACATGACAAACATTTACGACCCTGTAACAAATACTTATGTTTACGACAATTACCTTGTTCCTACCGTACAATGCGAAATGTTAAGCAATGACATAAATTACAGAACCAAAAGAACAACAAAATACGGAACAACTATTTATGGCAAATCAGACTGGGGCAAGGTTTGGGATACTCCAAACAAAAAGACCGTTGTTAGAAACATTCCAAATGTTTATAAATGCACATGGATAATTGGTTCCGATATCTGCTATGATTATGGCCTGCAAAACGATATTCCAAGAGTAGGTCCTAAAAGAGTTCCTAGGCTAAGTATTCATGCTGACGCATTGCCTGGAAAGTCTATGGTTGAAAGATGTATTGGACCATTAGACCAAATAGAATTGGCATATTTGAAAATGCAAAACGCGATGGCTACTGCCGCTCCAAATGGTTTGGCAATAGAGTTTAATGCGCTAAATAACATAAACCTTGGAAATGGAGATTTAAAGCCTATTAACCTTATCAATATATACGAAGCATCCGGAAGAATGGTCTATAAAGCTACCACTCACAATGGAAAGTATAATATGTATCAAGGCAAGCCAATTGAAAAATTGGAAGGAGGTATAGGCCCATTATTTAACGAATTAGTTTCCACCTTTGAAATAAACTTTAATTTCATAGCTGAACTTTCTGGAATTGATAGGCTTTCTGCCGTTGCTCCAAAAGGAGGAGAGGTTACTGCCACAGAAATAAATCAAACCATGGCCTCCGCATCCGATGTTATTCAGGGTGTAGTTAAAAGCTGGGAAAAAGTTAGAGAAAGTGGCGCCAAAAACGCTATTGAAAGAATAAGGCAGCAAGTAAAATACAGAGAGGGTTATGATGTTTACTACCCGATATTGGGTTCTGCCACAATAGAAAATTTCAAAATAAGCAGAGAGTATGCTGACAGGGCTTATGGAATAAAAATAGAGGTTATTCCAAATGGTGCTTATGCCCAAACAATGCTACAAACTCTTGGAGAAGCATTAAAACCTGGAAAGGATGGTGAAAACATTTCTGCAGCAGACTACCTAATGATTAGCGAAATGGTATTTAGAGGCATGCTTAAACAAGCTAGGATGCTTTTGAATTACAGATTAAACCTAAGAAAAGAAGAGGCAAGAAAAATTCAGGAAGAAAACATTAGGTTAACTGGAGAAGAAGCTAGAAAAACAAATGCCGAAAAAGCCGCATTTGAAGCACAGAAGAGAAAGGATGAATTGATGAAGGAACTAATTAAAGGATTGTTCCAAATGCAAGCAAACGATCTAAACGAAACCTCAAAACTACAAAACGAGGTTTTAAAGACTTATTTGATACCTCAACTTAGTCAAACCACACAAACTCAACAATAAATTTGGATAAATCTAAACTAACACTTTAAATTTGCATATATATGAACACAGAAAACGATGATTTTTATTCAGAATTAGGAGGATTTAAGCCTGCAGATGGTGGTGAGCCCGGTGGTTCTAGCCAACAACAGCAGCAGCAATCTCAACAATCGCAACAGGCGCAAACCCAACAAGCACAATTGCCTTCTCCAAAAGATTTTTTTGGTGAAAATTTTGATGTTGCCGATAATTGGGATGAATTAAAAACAAAAATCCCTGATTTTGTATCAAAAGCCAGAGAATACGAAACCAAACTACAAGAAATTGAAGACTTGAAATCTTTAAATTCTAACCCATTCGCTAATGAAACCATAGCAGGTTTCAACGAGTTCGTTAAAAAAACCGGAATTAATGATTTCCAAACCTTTAATTATGTAAAGGGTTTACAAGCGGAAACTGCCGACCCAATTGAGATAATGGTGGCCGACAGAGTTCTTAAAAATCCTGAACTGATAGGTAAGGAGTCTATTTTACGGAAAGAAATCGAAAGACAGCATGGGCTAGAAGACAATGGAACGCTTAGTCAAGACGAAATTGATGTCAAAATGATTGAGTTGAAGGAAAGGGTTAAACCGCTTCGCGAGATGCTAAAGCAGTACCAAGACCTTAAATTCTCTCCGGTATCAAAAGAGTCGATTGAAACCGCTGTTAACCAAAGATACGAGTCAACAAAGCCTCAAATAATGAAGGCGATTGCCGACATTAAAGCTATTCCGATTGAAGCAGCAGACAAAGATGGAAAAGTGGTTAAAGTCATGGATTTTGCCATTCCGGAAGAGTTTATTGCTAAGTCGGCAGAAAATATGTCAAGGATAATCGCAAAACAAGGTATAGATGTTACGGAACAAACTCTTCCTAACATTAGAGCCGCTGTAATTAACAACGCTATTACCGAGAATTTCAAAACAATTATCCATGCCGCAATTAAACAACGCGAGCAAGAGATAGTTGAACAATTTGAGATTGAACTTGATAATCCAAGCGCTTTTAAAAGCAGAAATTCTGGAGAACAGCCGCGAGGCAAATCCGCTAAGAGTTTTGAATCACAATTATTCGAAGATTAAAATGAAAAAAAATATCTTATTCGCGCTCATTGCGCTAATTATGGCAAGCTTTGTCTTTGCCGCTCCAATTTCGGCTAGTTATGAAACCGATTTAGGTGCCACAGCCTTAACCACATTTGTTGTATTAGGCTTTTTCTCTATTTCAGGTGCTTTACCTGTAAATGCTTTAGGTTCAAACCCTACTGCCCCGGCCATTACTGCCGACTATTTCAACAACTACATAACCACGTTAGACCTTAACGCTAGAAAAGTTTTACCTCAATTGTATCGTAGGTTCGGTACGCAGGGTAAAGAATTTTTCGACACCATTCACGCATTAGGTTTTGTAAGGACAGATGGGGTTGATATTTTGGAACATTACGAAGAAGAATGGATCTGGAACACGTTTACTTCTTTAAGCCAAACAGCAACAGGTGGAGGCGCATATACTCCTACTGTGAATACGGCTTGTAGATTTACATTAGCACCGGAGTCTGTAACTTCTGACAACAAGTATTTTCCTCAAATCGGTCATGCGGTATTATTCCCTAATGATATTTTAGGTGTTATCACAGCTATCAACGTAACTACTCCTAGCGCTCCGATTTTAACGGTTGCCCCAGTAGATGCGACAGATACAATTCCTGCCGTAGCTGCAAACACTAAGTTAGCGATTATTACTTCTTATGCTTCGGAGGGTAGTGGACAGCCAAGTTCTATCTTACAAGGTGTTTACAAATGGCAAAACTCTTCACAAACCATTAAATCAAAGCGTAAAGCTTCTGGACGTGAACTTGCCACCGAGTCATGGATTCAATCAGTAGATGGTGAGCACGTAGGAACTTGGGCAAATAAAGGTTTCTTAGACCTAGAGTATGAGCAACAATTAAAAATCCAAGGCGCTTTCTTATCAGGTAAGGTAGCTACAAGTACATTAGCCGTTGATGGTAACAACGCTAACGCATCCTTAGTTGGAGAAGGTACTAGAGGTTTAATTCCTGAAATGAACCTTAATTCAGAGTTTTATCCATACACACCAGGAGCATGGGAAATGCAAGATTTCTATAACTTCTCTAAATTAATGAAGAAGAAATATACAGATAGATATGCTGCATTTTTCGTAGGTCTTGACTTAGGACAAGAATTAGATCAAAGCTTGTTCGAAACCAACAAAGATACCGCAGCGGTGTTTATCGAAAGAGCGCAAGCCCATTTATTTGGAAACATGGATGATGATGGCAGACAAACAGAAATGGCCATTGGATTCAAATACGTTACCGTTGATGGCTTTACTTTCTGTATTAAAAACGTAGATGCTTTCTATCATCCAAAACTATATGGTGCAGATACCTATGACTATAATCAAAGAGGATTTGTTATTCCATTAGCAAAACGTAAAGACCCTAAAACCAAAAATAGCATACCTACAATGGGTATTGTTTATCGCGGCCTTGGTGGTTATAGCCGTAGAATGAAGGTTTGGGAAACCGGCGCAAATGCAAGACCTTACTCAACAGACGAAAATGACGTTCGTAATGTAAACATGATGTGTGAGTTTTTCGCAGAGTTTTTCGGTTCAAACCGTTTTATCAATGTAAGGCCTCAATAGGTTGTATCTTCATATATCGTTTATTTTTCAATTTGGCCGGGGAAACCTGGCCATTTTGTTTTTATAAAATTATAATTACATTTGTTGCGGCAACAAAGTTGTTGGATAAGTCACACTAAAAAGTGTCCGGCTTGTTTGTTCGAATCAAACCTTTAAATAAAAATATGCCACTATTAAAAAACGGTGTTCCTTACACCTTAACTGATGCTGACAAAAGCGCGATAAGGAAAAAAGTTGGAAATAAATTTCCAGTAAAATTCAAAATGGTTCCAGAACTATTTCGTCCAGACCCAGTAAACAAGGGTAGGATTATTAGGCCTCCAGGAGTAAATATTGTAACAAAAAGTGTTGTTACTCATGAAGACGAATTTGTCACATGGGTTTATGGAAGAACATTTAAGAAGGATAAAAACGGAACTTTAACAAGTTCAGATTCCATGATTAGCTTTGAAGTCGAAATGACAGTAGGTTCAAACAGAATGGATTTTTTGTTTTTCTTATTGAATTGCTGCCCTATTTTAAAAGGAAGTATTCATGCCACTCCAAACACAAGAACAATGTTTATGTTAGAAAACATTGAGGCTGAAAGCGCTGAATTTGTAGATAGAGAAAAGAAAGAAGCAGCAGCTATTTGGTTTATTACAGGTGAATGGACCGAAAACAAGGTTAGAAAGGTTGCCGCAGCAATGTCTATTCCAAACGCATTAGACAAAAATTTGATTGGCATTTCGCAAGTACAAGCAACATTAGTTTCATTGGTTAAAAAGAGTCATGGATTAAATGCTTTTATGGAGATTACTCAATCCGAAATGGAAATGGACATTAGAGCCAAGATTCAAGAGTTGACTGATTTGAATTTAATTAATTTCAGCGATGCCTGGTATTTCTTAAGCTTTAATAAAGACCAAAGCAAGTACGAAATATCTTCAAAGATTTGCGATGTCATTGTTGGAAAAAGCCCAATGGATTCGCTTATCTATGTATTAAAAACAGATAAAAATAAGTGGGAGCAGTTTAAATCTTACAACTCTTCTGATGAAACAGAAGAGCCTAAAACTACTACCAAGAAAAAGCCTTAAAACTTAGTGTTTTAATTTGCCATGTGATTATACAATAAAGCATCTCCAATAGGGGGTGCTTTTTTGTTTTAAAAAACATTAAATTTGTTGAAACAAAAGCAAATTAAAATGCAAAACCAAGACATAAATTTAGCGGTAAAATTTTTATTAGATACCTTACAGGTTCAGTTTACCGACAATACAGACTATGCTGCAGAGAGCATTACTCCTTCAAAAGTAGCAGGTATTATAACCGCAAAAAGAGCCAATTCGGTTTTTCATTCCACAACAAACTATGATGCTCCAGACATTAGCCCAGGAACAAGTTTGGTAGATACGATTTCAGGTCCGGGAAGCAAGCTGCCTGAAAGCATATATAATTTCAAGTACAGTATAAGAGTATTTGATGAAGTAGTTACTGCAGGAGCATCCGGAAGTATGACAAGTTCTGTTAATGTTAGTTTTGCTAGTTCAGATGTTTCATCACAATTAAATGCGTTGATAACTAATTCGAACCAAGTAGCAATTGCCATTTATGATTCCGGAGCAAATTTGCTTGGAATTAGAAACATTGCAGGAAATTTTAGTTTTGGAGCTGGTTCAATATCTGTTCAGGTTCAAGCATTATCAACTTATGCCGATGCAGATTCTTTTAGAATTGTTACATACTATTCAAAAGAATATACTTTCAACTTTTGCAATACATTGCCTGATGTTTGTATAGAAGTGTTTGGAGATTGCCTAAGAGCACAAATAAGCGTTTCTGACAAAACTATTTGGCCTGCAGGGTACAATGTTTCAGACCACCTAATAAAGCTGCAATATCCAAGAAATAAAGCCGGTTCTGCCGTAGCATCTCCAGTTGAAACAGACCAATATTCATTAATTGTTGGACCAAATATTTACACAGGAGGCTACACTATATCTGTTTCAGCAAATGTTTTATACACCCAAGAAGATGGTCTTGTAGTAGAAGGGGCAGTAGAAGGGTTTAAGTATCCAAACATTCAATGCGATACCTCATGGTGCTGTTTAAGGGAGTGTATTGATAGTATTCATGAGAAATATCTTCAAGCATTAAGGGTTGGTTCAAAAGACATGGCTTCTCTTGCTAATCAGTTATTCAATATTAGCATATACAGAATGAGGTATGAACTTGCCGTAGAATGTCAAGACACAGTCGCAGCAAGTAACATATTATCTGCATTAAAAGAATTTATGAATACCTCCGGAGCCAATTGCGATTGCGGTTGTTCAGGAGCAGGAGCAGATGGTGAGCCCGAATTAATAACCCCTTTGTATAGCGCATAATGAAAACTATTTGGGATATATATCAGTTTGTCAATTTCAGATTGAATAAGGATCAATCAGGAAGAGTTTTTACTCCAGAAGAGTTTAACTTGGCTTGTGGTTTTGCCGATTATGAGTTGATGAAACTTAAGTACGGCCTTCCGGAGCAGTATAGGCCCGGCATGCCAATTCCAGCTCAAGGATGGGAAATAACCCAAGAAATAACAGATGCTTTGTCGCACCTGAAAGTTTACATGGGTGGCAGAAATGAAGCACAATTACCAATTGACAAGGATGGATATGCCGATATTCCTGAAAATTATTTACACTACTCCTCAATTGCCTTTGTAGATTACAGCTATGTTTGTGGCGATGAAGAGCAAGACGAAATAAGGGTTCCAGTAGAGGTTGTAAAAGATGGCGATTGGGATACTAGGATTGCAGATGTTTTAATGAAGCCTGACATGGAATACCCTATCTGCAGATTCAATTCAGGGTACATAGAGTTTAGGCCAAGAAAACTAGGTTCAGTAGATTTTACATATTTAAGAAAGCCAAATCCTTCTGTATTGGGTTACACAATTGACGACAACTATAACATTGTTTATAATGAAATTGGTTCAACTCAACCCGATTGGCCGGAACAGATGTATAATGAATTTGCCGTAATACTTTACAATTGGATGGCCGTTAACATTAAATCAGGGGTAAATATTCAAGACGCTCAAAACCGTAAAATACAAGGCTGGTAATCATGAAAAAGAACGAATTAATATCGCTGATTAGGAACAAGTTAACAGGTGGTAATTCAACTATCGCTTCAAATAATAGATATCACCCAAGAGTGGTTGAAAAAAGTATTGAACTAGGTTATGATGCTATTTTACAGCAAATAGTACAGGGTGCAGATAAGTTTGGAGAGTACATTCTGCCTGGTTCAGATTCGATGATAAAAACGTATGTGAAAGACGTTTTATATGATGAAGACAGGGCGCAATATTACATAGACCTTCATGTTGATGATGAAAGGTTTGCAAGACAATTTACATTGCCTAAAAACCAATCTTATTTATTTGCTATCATAGATGCCGTAAGTGAACCTATATGGAACGAGTTAGATGTTAACACTATTGACAATACGATAGGAGTTATGGTGGAAATAGACAGAATATATTTTGACCAAAAATTTCCATCCAATCTTCATCCAACAAAAGTTTTGGCCAAGATTATACCTAACTTTTCTCAATTAAGCCCGGAAGACGAAATAAAGGTTCCGACACAGGCGCTTTACATATCTGCCATGCAATACTGGCAAAATCAAAAGCCAAACGATGATTTAAACGAAAATAAGGAGATGCCATAATGAATTGGGAACAAAACAATCAGGTAATAAGACCGGCTAATGTAGCTGCAGGAAAAACATTAAGGCAGGTTGTAATGAGCACCCTAAATAGGGTTGGCAATTACAGCACGAATGAGTACAAAAGGTTAATGCAAATAGCCATAGAGTGCGTTAGTGAAGAAATTAGACTTTACCATGCCGCAAATGTGGAAGTGTTTTACACCAAGGTAGGAGATTCCGGCATAATCGAAATGCCAAAAGACTGCCTTAAGTACATAAAAATAGGCATTAACATTGGAGGGTTCCTATACATACTATCCGTAAACGAGGATATAATACTAAATAGAGCAACTAGGTGCGGAAGCCCTGTTGACGATATAGTTAGGGGTGGATTATCCGTATTCTCTCCAGTAGATGGCTATTATTTTTCAGAGCATGCAAATCCGCAAGGACAAATTGTAAGTGCCATGTATGGATTAGGAGGAGGTTTTACAAATCCTCAATTCAGATGGGATGATACAGCAAAAAGGTTTCAGTTAGCCGGAACAGCATTGATAGGTAGAGAAGTCATTGTAGAATACCAAAGCACAGGCGTAAGTCCAAATACTATAATTGAGCAGGAATTGATTTCGCCTATAAGAACCTATTTGACTTGGCAAAGGATAGAGAACGACCCTAGAGTTCCTGCCAACGAAAAAGACAGAAAAATGGACCAATATCATAGAGCAATAGAATTGATGCGCACATACAAGAATATGTTTACTATTCAAGAGATATTGGATACAAAATACAGTAACACCTCACAATCTATTAAAAGATAATGCCTGAACAAGAAAGTTTATTTAGAAATGGTTTGGATCTGGACAGCGATTTCAGAAACATAGAGCCGGGTTTTTACTCTTATTTGAGAAATGCCACAGCAAACTCTTCTAGTGCTAGAAACAAAGGTGCAGCAGAGTCTTTAAAGTCGTGGACCAAAGTGACTAGATTTTGGAACGCGGTTACGCAATCATTTACAAATAACTTTCAATTGCCAATAGGCAGTAACAAGTGTGTGGCATGGTGTAAAGACATAAAAAACAATGCTATAATATTTTTCAATATGAATAGTAATGGCTATCATGCCATTTATAGATATTGGAGAAGCCCAATAGGATTAACTCCTTTTATCGAAGCATTGTCTTTATACAGCCCAGGAATACCTCCATTAAATTGGGGTGATGTATTAAATTTCACAAAGAGGTTTCAAAATCCTTTCATAGTAGAAACAGGAAAAGTAATTTCTGATTGGCCGGAAAGAGAACCATTGCATCCTGTTTTTGGGAATGACATACCAGTTCAATTATTGTTTTGGACAGATGGGGTAGATATTCCAAAAAGACTTAATACCGTTGATGTTTACCTTAAATTGCAGGAAGGTGGAAGCTTAGATATAGATAAGTTTTGGATTAGTGTTGGCAAGATTCAGCCGCAAAGAAGCCCCATGCTTTCTTTTCAAAAAGACTTTAATAGGAAGACAAACTTTCTGCCATACAACCATTACCAATTCGCGCTAAGATACAAGTACAAGGATGGAGAATACTCCCCTTTAAGCCCATTTAGCGAAATAAGTTTGTTATGGAAAAAAGAAGGCTTTTACTTAAATTTTGATAGACCAATATCAGGTTCAGACGATTTCAACTACATTTCTGTTTATAGTACAGCGCCAATACATGAAACCGTTGAAAAGGTTGAATGGTTTGTTAGGGAAGGAAATGGAGCAGGTTCGGGAGAAACAAATCCTAATTGGTATAGGTTTGCTGAAATAGATGCCCCAGTAAATTCTGTTAATTTTTACGGAGATGAAGAAACGATCGCATTAAGCGATATCGAAGCCGAAACAAATTTTTATGCCATACCTCAATTAGCTAACCAACAAGAAATAGTTCCAGGAAACCAAGTTTTATATGGAGATATAACCGAGGGTTACAATCCAATTGGAGTGGAAGCTGAAATAGAAGAAATAGAAGAAAGCTTGGTTTTTAATTTTTACCCTGAAAAAATAATAGAGTTAGTGGTTATTGACCCCACACCTCCTTATTTCATATCAATAGTGTCTTCTGTGGCAAGCAGAAGTGTAGGAGATATTGTTTATGGAACATATTCAATCGTTTCTTCTCCGACAGACACAGAAACTTATAGTTGGTCTTATGTTTTAACATCTGCAGACATAGCTTCGTTAAATACTTTTGGAACAAATCTTTCTATTGCTTTAACTAATATTGTTGGAGCCGATATATTTTGGAACTCTGTAAGCAACTATTTATATGGAACATTAGTAAATCCATTGATAGGATATAAAATAAACGACTCTTATGTTTATAGCACAAACAATCCTGAACAAGCATTTAAAGAAGGTGCCACACATAAATTTGCCATAGTTCATTTTGATGAATTTATGAGGCAGGGCGCAACAGAGGTTTTAGGAGAGTTATACATACCATTTGTTCAAGAAAGGTATCCAATATCAGATTCCTATGAATACATTCCTAAGAAGTACGGAGCCAAAATAAACATAACAACACAACCTCCGATATGGGCAAAGTATTTTAAAATAGTCCATAAATGCAACGTAAAAAAATGCGCGTTTTTTACTTTATCGAATATACATTATGTAGATAATGTGATTGAAATAACCGTAGCTTCTTATAAGTTTTTTGTGGAAGGAAATAACCCAACAATTTCTTCTATAAGATTTGGTTCAAAGGGAGTGGTTGATTTTGAATACACTGAATGGGCAGGAAACAGGTTAAGGTTTTTAACGCAAACCCAACACGACAACGATTTGGATGATACCAATAGAATAATTGTGCCTCAATACATAGATGTTCAAATATTGAGTGTTAAATTAGATGGAAGCGGATATCCTGTAATAAGCATTTCAGATTTCGGGTATCCTGCCTCAAAAATAGGTGACAATACTTTATTTGAGGTTTATCAGCCAGGATTTGAACCGGTTTACTTTGAATTGCCAATGAATGAGTATGATTCAGGTATTCAATACGGAGAGATAATTGACCCCGGAACAGAAGCAAGGTCTTATGGATTAGGTTCAGGATTTGAAACCTATGCAGGCAATATTTACAAAAGATGGAGGTCTATGGGTTCAGATGCGTCAAAGCCTGGACAATACCATATAGAAAGTTTTAGCATATCTGAATGGTGGAGGTCTGAATTTTATTCCAAAGGAAGGGTGCAGGCCGAAACCCCTAACATGAAAAGTCAAAACATATTTTCAATGTTGAGGTGGACAGGAAAGCTATTTGAAAACACCAACGTAAATAACACTAATGTTTTTTATGAAGGCGATTACAGAATACTGGAGCAAAAGTATGGAGCAATAACAGGGTTGAGGCTTATTGGTTACACCATGAAGATACTGCAATGGTCCAATATCAGTTCTGCCTTTATAGGTAGAAGACAAATTCAAAACGCAGATGGAAGCACACAGCTTGTTGTTACGGATTCGCTAATAGGTTCAATAAACTATTCAGAGGATAGTTACGGAACCAAGCATCCGGAGTCTGTCTATGTAAACGAAAGAAGTGTTTACTTTTTTGACGTGCTAAACCGATGCTTTGTTAGAAATTCTCCAAACGGAAGCGAAGACATATCCAAAAGAAAGGCCATAAGGTTTTGGCAAGACGTTTCAGAACAATTATCAGGAGAAGCAGATTCGGAGGTTATTACTGGTTGGGATCAAGAAAACAAATTACTTTACGTTTTAATAACCAAAAATGAAGAGTTTTACGATGCAATAGCTTGGTGTCCGGATAAAGGTTACTGGCATGGATTTTACGACCATTGTTTTGGAATAAACCCTATTGATAATTATGGAGATTGCGTTGGATTAGGAGTAGCTTTCTATCAAGGTAATATTTGGATAATGAATAGCGGAGATGATTTTTTAAATTTTTTAGGGCAGGCTAAAACCATGAAAGCTGGTGTGGTTACAAATGTAGAACCAAAGAAGGTTAAAGTTTTTGACGCTCATTCTTTAAGAAGCAATAGGGTTCCATTGATTTCATTTCAATCCATACCACCTTCCGAAGTAAATCCTAATGGACAAGAAAGCGAAATAAAAGGCGCTCAATACAGGATGAAAGAAGGCGTTTATCATGCTGCCACAAACAAAAACTATTTAAGATTTGGAACTCCTTTAAACGATGCCCAAAAAAGAAATGGATTGATAAACGGAGATGATTTGCGTGGTCATGCCTGCAATACAATTACAGAATTTAATGGAAACGAAATAGTAATATTGTACTCTAGTTCAATGGAAGTAGTAGGTTCAGAAAGGTCTTAAAAATGCCAATACAAACTTTTTATAGAAACGACATTAATTCAGGTCCGGAGGCGTATCTGATAAAAGCGGTAAGAGATTTCATATCGACTGATATTGATTGTAAATACTATTATGAAGTTTGTTTTGTAAAAACGGTCATAACCTCTATTTACCTTAACGATGCTCAAATATTTGTTTATTGCCAAAAAGAAGATGGCACAAGGATATTGATTGGCGAATTGTATGTAATGAATGTTTTAGGTATGAGTGTTTATGATGTAGTAAAAGATAATTGCAATGACGATTGCGACAAAGTAGTTCAAGTTCCTGCAGTCGCACCTAGAAATTGCCCCACAATAATCATATCTTACACAGTTCAAGAAACAGTTCTAGTATTCAATATTTCTGAAAACGGAACCTACAATGTTATTTACTATCCTGAATTGGGTGAGCCACAAGATTTAGGAAATTTTGTTGTGAGTTCAGGAACATTAGAACTGGGAATACAACAAGGAACATATAAGTTTAATTTACTTAAAAACAGCGATGGTATAGGTTTTGAAACATTAGAGTGTTCTTATTTTTGCGCGGTAACAGCTACAACCACTACAACCACAACTACCACCACAACAATAAACTCCTGCCCTGTAATACCTATCGTTGGTTCAATAATTACAGAGTCTTCTATTCTTTTTGAGGCAAAAGATTTTGAAAGCTATGTTTTTAATGTAAAATTTACTCCTTCCGATCCTTTGTTAGTTCAATTCTTTTCAGAGGTTCAATTGCCGGAAGTTTTTGATGTGATTGGAGATGTGGCAGGAACATGGGAGTTTACTGTTTTTGGAGGAGAGTATGACTCTTGTGTTTATAATGTCGAAATAGGTATAACCACAACGACTACTACAACTACCACAACCACTACGACAACCACCACTACTACTAGCACAACAACTACTACCACAACAACCACTACGACTACAACAACTTGTGCACCAAACGAAATAACTTATATAATAGGCCCTGGGTACATAATATTTAACGGAAGCCCTTCGGGTCCATTTACAATAACAAGCCCTTCTAATGTTGTTTATAATAACATAACATTGCCATTTAGCTTCTCTTTAGAAATAGGAACATGGACATTCACTATTGGAGGCTGTGAATACGATGTTGTTGTCACAATGCCTACAACCACCACAACAACTACCACCACTACCACAACAACGACAACAACAGAGTGTCCTCCTAACGAGATTGTAGGGCAAGACCTTGATGGAAACATAACATTTACAGGAAGCCCATTGGGTCCTTTTGATTATGTTTACGATGAATTTGGAGTTTTAGTTGGCACAAACATTGATTTACTATCACTTACCATACCATCTGCCCCTTATACGTTGCCTGTTAAGTTTATATTCTTCTTGGGTCCATGTATTTATGAAGTAACAATTCCAGCTCCATGATATATGTAAGTTCACAGCCTGATGCACCATACTTTCATTGGCAGGTAGAGGTCTATTCCAAAAACTTTATAAGGAAAGGCATAGACCCGAAAGACATTCATGCCATATTTTTAATTCAAAAAGAAAAAACACAAGGTCTTTTGGAGTTAGAAAAAAGGCTGCCGATAAAAATATTTTGTTATGAAATAGAACCAAGGACATACGTTGCTATGTATAAACCACAAGGCATGGCAAAGCACTCTCAATATTTAAGGCAAAAATTCTTTTATCATGATTCTGATATTGTTTTAATAGAGCCATTACAACTAGAAACGCTATGCACTTGTAAGTGGTATGGAAGCGATTGTAGGGCATATTTAGGGGTGGAATACATAAAAAGCAAAGGTGAAAGCTTACTAGAGGATATGGCTAATTCCATCCATATAAATCCTGCCATCATTGAGTTTAATAAAAACAATGTTATTGGCGCCCAGTATTTCTTAAATGATACTCCAAAAGAGTTTTGGGAAAAAGTCGAGGCAGATAGCCTAACTTTACTAAGGGTTATGCAAAGCCATAAAACACAGGTAGGAATTAAACACCCTATTCAATCTTGGACAGCAGAAATGTGGGCAACTCTATGGAATATGTATGCTTATGGAAAATCTGTTTCGGTTTCAAAAGAATTAGATTTCACATTTAGCACCTCAAAAATAGAAAGATTAAAGGAGGTTAAAATATTACATAATGCCGGGGTTCTGCCTGAAAATAAGGACAAAATGTTTTACAAAGGCGACTACATGATTAAAAGTCCAATAGGATTAGATTTCAATCATTTAAGCAGAGAATTTGCTTCTTGGAAATATGTTGAAGAAATTTGTTACTTTTGAAAGTAATAAAATCTTCATAAATGGACCCATTGACCATGACTCTTCTAACGACTTTGCCACAAACCGCGCTAGGTTTAGGGCAAACGATTAGTGGATTTACTCAAAAACCACCTACAAGACCTGAATACGAAATACCTGAATCGGCGAAAGCTGCATTAGAGGGAATGGAAACACAGGCCACTTTGGGAAGGCTGCCTGGTCAATCCCAAATAGAGGGCAGATTAGATAGGGTTACTGCCAATACATTAAATACTTTGGAAAGAATTGGCGATAGCCCTGTTTCATCCATAAACGCTGCATCTAGGGCGTATGGAAATCAATTAGACAAAGAGACAGAACTAGGAGTTCAAGCCGGAAATATGTGGCTTACAAACCAAGACAAATTAAGGCAAGAACAAGCTAGAATGGCTGAATGGGAAAACAAGAAGTTTAAGTTTGACGAAGTAGATCCTTACATGAGCAAGGTTGCTCAAATATCAGCACTAAAAGGAGCAGGAATACAAAATCTTGCAGGTGGATTGCAGGATATGTTTGGCATTATGGCAAAGTTTGGATTGCTAGAACAGCCTAACAATGTGGGAACACAAGGTTCGGCAACTCCTTTTTCAAAGGATTTAGTAAAGTTTACAGCACCAACCGAAGATTTTTATAGCAATCCCATAATTGACGATTTGCCACAAAGCTTTCCAAACAACAATATCCAAAGAATGGGAGGTATGGAAATGCAGTCTTATGACACTCCGGAGCAAAGAAGATTAATGGAATTAATGTTTTTAGGAGGGTTTTAAAAATGGTAAATACTGGTGATGGTTTAAGTAGCGTATTTAAGGGAATAGAAAGAACTGGGGAGGCCCAAATAATTGGTAGAGGCCCAGGTCTAGCTATTGCAGACCAAATACTTGCAAAGGATAGGGATGAGAAGCAGAAGCGAGATAAAGAAACTGCCGACATGGCCAAACTAACCTCCGGTTCAGTTACAAGCAAGTGGTCACAAACTAATTTCCAAGAAATAATGCCTAAAATTTCAGAATACAGGCAGCAATTTGGAGATGTAATGAGGCAGATTCAAAACGAAAAAGACCCTTACAAAAGGGAGATATTAAAGCAAGAATATGCAGACAAATTCAACCAATTAGAGGAGTTGGCTAAAACTGATAGTCAAGTATATGACGAATACCAAAAATATGTAGATGCCTATAAAAAAGACCCAAACAAATTTGATACAGAAGTTGAGGTTAATGGTAGGATATACAATGTTGACGAAGCCCAAGAGGTTTTGGCAAACCCATACAATGTTCCTGAATTACAAGAAGAAATTAAAAAGGCAGGAGGTGTTATACCATGGAGGGTACAGAACTGGAGAAAATTTGTTCCCGAAGCAGCTTATAGTATAAATGAGGACATAAAAAGCCAAGGCGTTAAGTTAGATACTTGGATGGATCAAGACATAAAAACTATTGGAGGGGAAAAGTTTTGGAACATTAAAAAAGGCATAAAACCTGAAAGACTTGAAAGCACGTTTACTGATTTTTGGGAAAGAAACTCTTTAAAAGGAGAGAAGTTTAGAAAACAAATGGATAAAGCTGTTAAATCTGAATTAGAAATAGTTGAGGATAAAAATGGCAATAAGATACTTATTTCAGACAATCCTGATATGCAAGCTGCCATAGACAATCTAATGGCAACTAAAAAGAAAACAGATAAAATAGAAGATATTTTACCTAAATTATCAAGAGAGTATGGTAAAGTAATCTTCAAAAACTACCATCCAACAGAAGAAAAGCCTTCAAGAATACCTAATTATTTCCAACAGCAGATTTTAAAACAAACACCTGGAGGTGGAGGAGCAAATAATCAGAAAATAACCGAGCCTGATTTTTACAACATGGCTATAACTCCTACTTTGGAAAAAATAAGAACCTCTTCAATGTCTTTAGACGAGCAGTTTCAAGAGATAGCCAAAGCTTTGAATTTTGGAGATAATAGCGGAAGCGTTAAAACAGTTAAATTAAGTAACGGAGGGTATGTTTTGGAATTGCCTTCTCCTCCGGTTAAATTAGGAACTGATGGGAAAGCAGTTCCATTTCAATTTAACGGTCAAAATGTTTTAACAATGAGAGGAGGATATTATCAACCCGCAGGTTCAGATAAAACATTTGTAGGAAGCATTAAAAGCGCCCCTGTTATTATGTTTAAAGACAAAAACGGTGTAACCTCAACACCTTCGGACCCCACAGCAATACCTTATTTACAAGCCATATTCACAGACGCAGATGGAAATGATTTTAAGGTTCAATACGATTTAACCAATTCTACCGACAGAACTCATGCAAACCAATCTATGTATTATAGTTCTGCAGGTATGAATCAATTTAATACAAGTTATCAAAACCAAAACAAGCAGGCGCAACAACCTACCAAACCAACAAAAAGAAAGCCTCCAGTAAGCAGTAAATAATAATTGATATGCCAGAGAATAAAGATAAAATAAAAGACCTTTTTGAAGACTTTAAATCTTCTCAATACAACAAGTATAAAACAGAAGAGGATTTTAGAGCAGCGTTTTCGGACCCTAAAAACAAGGAAAGCTTGTATATGGATTTGGCCAAAGAGTACGAATGGGCTAGAAGTGATTTTTTTAGCTTTTTCGACACCGAACACGAAACCTTAAAAAAAAAAGGTCAATCTGGGCAAAAGCCGCAGACTGGTTCAGGTCCAAAACCCCAATCCAAATCAACATTCACATCCACAGGCACTATCATTGATGGTACGCAGCCTTGGGCGGGCGGTATAAATAAAGAAAAAGGATTTGAAACTAGGGCTAAAAATCCTAACCAACCAGCTCTTCCTGATGAAGAAAATCCTGGAAAAACAAAAACCCACAAAATGGCAAGCGCCGAAGTGGATGGAAAATATATTGCTTATCCAACAATAATTCAAAAAGGTCCGGGCTTACAAGAACTTTCCGATGATGAAGCGTTTGAATACGCTATGAAAACAGGGGAGTATAAAGAGTTTAAAACAGATGAAGAAGCCAAGGCTTATGCAAAAGGTGGGTACAAAAAGGGAACTCCATTAGAACCAAAAGTAAAAACCTTGGAGGAGTTTAATGAAAAATACAAAACCGTATATACTGAACCTGAATTTCAAGGCAAGGAACCTAATCCAGATCAAAAGGCGCAATTAATACTATCTGCAGTAGCAGACAATGTTGCCATGGCCAATGCTGTTCCAAAGCTGAAAGAGGTTATAAACAACAAAGCAGACAGG
>Ga0315900_10000437_pt1 | contig 73955 bp, 54 predicted proteins | sample LakEriMetagenome_FD_203521 | JGI IMG/M metagenome (GOLD analysis project Ga0315900, IMG submission 203521) | Freshwater fungal communities from buoy surface, Lake Erie, Ohio, United States - Buoy 12 MA114 | ecosystem: Environmental > Aquatic > Freshwater > Lake > Lake biofilm | place: USA: Lake... | reverse complement strand
CTTCGCGGCACGTTCTACAAACGATGCGGGCTGAAATACACTAACGTTGGATATTTTGTTCGCCTGCAGTTCATCGATCACTCGCGACTCTTCTTCTTTTTCGGCAAGTTGCTTGAGACTATTAGTCGCCACGTTGACTTCGCTGTCAATCCGTGTCATCTCAGCTTCGATATCGAGCAACTCTTCGATCTGCTTTTCAAAGTTCTCTTTCTGTTTTTTCTTCTCAGCAATAACAGATTCCAAACCTGCTATTTTTGCTTTCTTCAGTTGCAACTGCTCTTCGACCTGTAGGATCACAGGATTGGGAGTTGTACTTTCATCCATTCGTTCGCTATCTAGTTTCTCGAGTATCGCACGAGCTCCGTCAAGTTGCTCTCGAGTCTTTACAAGCAAAGGATGCTCTTTGGTGTAGATTGCGGATTGACTCTTTTCGAGCAATTCCAGTTCATAAACTCTTTGTCGCATACCACTCCATGTAGAGTCAGAGGCTTGGAGTTTAGAAGCAACGATTTCTTTTTGTAAGCTAGCTTGTCCTGAAAGCATTTCAGCTACTTCAGCGGTCGTTTGCTCGAGTTCACCGATAGCAACAACGAGGTCACGATCTAATGCGGCGATTTGATCCTTTAGTAAAGAGCGACTCGCTTCGACCGAAACCATATTGCGTTCGGACATGAACTTGCTTTTACGATCTAGCAGATCCTTAACCCGTTTGTCCGCTTCCTCGCGTTGTCCAGTAAAGAATTGCTGCGACCCTTTCGTACGCGTCACTTGAAGATGTTGTTCCATAAATATCTCCATCACCTGCTTCGCGATTGCTTGAGCCATTGCGGGTGAGCGAGATTCAGCATGTATAGTTATGACCGACGATTTCTTAGCCGCTACGATTTCCAAAGAGGACTGTATTTTCATCACGGCCAGTTCATGGTCGCTCAACGGATCGCGGAGACCTGAGGTTCGCAGTCCAAAATCGAGAAGGCTTCGAGCGATTTGTTTACCGCGGTTTACCATCAGCTTGAACGAAGATGGTGGCTCGGTCGAATCACTGGGCAAGTAGCCATCGATAACCGCCGTTGCCCCGAGGATTTCGACAACTTTATCGGCAACAGCTCGACTAGAAAGTACCTCCAAGGCGGAGTTGATTTCTTCTTCCTGAGACTTCTGTAGTAGCATCGTCTGGCTGGTGGTAACGGTTGGATCGAGCGACACACTTTCTCGCCCCACGAGAATTAACAGCTTAGCTTCGCTTTGATAACTGCGAGGCCAAGCGAGTATCAGCCCCCAACTCAATAGACCTGCAAGAATTGTGCTGCAGAGGATCAGTCGCCAGTAGACAAACGGCAGCTGGAGAATCGCATTGAGCGAAAGATCGATCGGTTTTTTAATAACGTGTCGATTGGTAGCGGTAGTGACAGTACTCTTTCGACCAGCATCCGCTTTTTCGGAAACCGAAGATGCTGAGTGTTTTTTGGTAGTGTCTTGCTGGATGGGTGAGATTACAGCAATATCTTCGTTCGTATTCATTTTATGCTACCAGTACCTCAGCGGTCTTAAGCGATCGAATAGCTTCGCCAACTCTCGCGACCTGCTCGCGAGTCAATTCGGGATACATCGGTAATGAAACAATTTCATTGGCAAATCGTGTGCAGTTCGGTAGTCCCATTGGATAGGTGACCGAATCACGAAATGGTGCAGCCAGTGGAAGTGGATTGGGGTAATGAATTCCACAGTATATTTTTTGAGCCGCAAGCGACTCAATCAATTGATCGCGTTGCGGATGACGAATGACATAGAGATGAAAAACGTGTTTAGCATCAGCGCGTTGCGTGGGTAGGATCACGCCTGCATGAGCGAGTTCTTCCTGATACCACTGCGAGACTTGCCGGCGCTGCTCGGTCCATTGCTCGATATACTGAAGCTTCGTTAACAGAACGCAGGCTTGGAGCGTATCCATGCGGCAGTTATAGCCTAGGAGATCATGTCGATTCTTGATCCTTTGGCCATAGTTTCTAAGCAGTCGTAGTTTTTCAGCAATTTCGGGACTTTGGGTAGTTAGCCCTCCTGCGTCTCCGAAAGCACCGAGATTCTTCCCAGGATAAAAGCTGAAACAACCAATATCACCGAAACTACCTATTCGCTGACCGTTGACTTCAGCGCCATGAGCCTGAGCGGCATCTTCGACGATATATAAATTATGCTTCTTGGCGATCTCGAGGATCTCCTGCATGCGGGCAGGCTGACCATAAAGATGCACCGGAATGATTGCCTTGGTTCGATCGGTGATCACATCCTCGACGAGACTTGGATCGAGATTGAAGTCGTCGGCATTGATATCCACGAAGACCGCTTTAGCACCTGTGTAAGCAATCGCAAAAGCGGTCGCGGCAAAGGAGTTCCCGGCTGTTATCACCTCATCGCCTGGCCCGATGTCGAGCGCTCGCAGAGCCAGATGAATAGCATCAGTTCCATTCGCGACGCCAATTGAATGCTTTACGCCGCAGTATTCAGCAAACTTCAGTTCAAAGTCCTCGACTTCTTTTCCTAGTATGTACCGCCCGTTGTCGATCACATCTGCCATTCGTCGCAACACTTCATCTCGAATCGTTCGAGATTGAAGCGCTAGATCGACAAGTGGAATACTGGTCTGCTGGTCGTTCTCAGTTTTCATCTATTCATTCCAGGGGATCTGCTAAGTGCTGACCGCTTTTGTTGGGTAATACTGGGCAAGCCACTGCGTTCGCTGGGAAGCGGTTTCTCCGCAGTACTCACAGGTTGCATCACGATAGGAAGTTGAGAGTTTCTTTCCGCATCGACAAACATCGTGAAGATATCGGGCTGGAACTCCGGCGTAGCATGCGAAAGCTGGAACATCCTCTGTGACAACTGCACCCGCAGCGATCATGCTACAAGGACCGAGATGAAGGCCGGGGCAGATAGTTGCGGCAGCACCGATCGAACAACCTCGACGAACCAAGGTTTTGATCAACCAGTTTTCCTTGTTGCCGTAATGCGAGGCCCGCCCCAACATCCGAGGAGAGCGGGGATTCTTGTCGTTGGTAAATGTCACCCTAGGACCGATGAAACAATCGTCCTCGATTTCAATACCTTCCCAAATGCAAACTTGGTTCTTGATCGTGACGTTGTTTCCGATCACCGCGCCACCTTCGACAAAAGTATGGTCGCCGATGTTCACGTTGGAACCCAATTTTGCTCCATGCATCACATGAACGAAGGCCCAAACGCTTGTGCCTTCGCCGATCTCTAAACTTTCAACCAATGCGGTGGGATGAATTTTCCTAGTCATCCATCCTCCTTTTTCTTTGCTATTTAAGTTGGTTGAGTTTGTTTAGGAATGCACCACTCTCTTTCCTGGCTTCAGAGAAATCTGCCCGCCTCCGGATTGCATAGATTTCTCTGCGGCTTCCAGAACTTCGACAACTTCGAGTCCATTTTTGCCATCGGTCAGAGGTAGTTTTCGCCCCAGTACCCCTTCCACGAACGATTCGCACTCGGCTTTGAGCGGCTCCCTTTCCTGAAGAAAAGGACTGTAGCTCCCCCCGTACCGATACGAGATCTGGAATTCAGCATAATCAGAGGCGTGCGACGGCGTTTTCACTCCTTTGTCAAAAACCTTAATCTTCTCCTGCTCCAGGTCGTCATAAACGGCCATTTTGCGGTCGCCGACCACTGTCAGCACTCTTTCTTTGCGGGGATCCAGCCAACTGACATGGATCATTCCCATGCGATTGCCCCGGAAATTCATTGTCAAATTGCATACATCCTGAATGCCTTTGTTCAAGCAAGCCAATCCCGCACAGGACACCGTTTCCGGACACTCTCCTAGCAGATAAAGCATCATGGAAATGTCATGTGGAGCCAAATCGTAAAGGCAGCTTACATCCTGGCGGACTGGCCCCAAATTAAGCCTTCTACTGCTGATGTAATTGATGTTTCCCAACTCCCCAGAGTCGATCAATTGCTTGAGACAATGAATGGGAGCAGAATGCAAAAAGACGTGCCCAACAAACAAGGTAACTCGATGAATTTCGGCTAACTCAATTAGCCTTTCGCACTCCTTTGAAGTTTGCGCTAGAGGCTTCTCAACAAAAACATGCAAGCCTCGCTCAATCGCCCTAGATGCCAAATGAAAATGAGTCGACGTAGGAGTGGCGATAACCAAAGCGTCGAAGATGTCCGTGGCAAGAAACTGTTCGAAATCCTCGAAAAGAAGAATACTCGGGTAACGATTCTTGATCTGCAAAAGGCGGTCAACACTGCGATCACAAACGGCAGTGACTTTTGCGTTTTCCAATTCCGAAAAACAGCGAACTAAATTAGGGCCCCAGTAGCCGAGACCGACGACACCAACACGAATCATGCTTTTTTTTCTCGCTGACTGATTGATCAATCCGCCGATCTTCGCCATGAGAGCACAAATATCTAAACGACCAGGAATCAACCGCTGTCTGCCCGAAAGAAAGCCATCGATTCGCTGCGTTAGCCTTTTTTTCCAGTTCTCTCAAGGCACCAACAGAAAACCGCCCAAGTAAGCAAACATTCAAATTCGCGAAGATTCCCTATCTATCCATGCTAGTTGCATGTTCCGAGCTTTCTAGACCTTCCCTCAGAATAAGGGGACTAATAGTCTTGGGATCTTAGATTTCGATATTGTTAAGTTTTGATGATTTTCGATATATCCTTAAAGTAGACGAGGGTTTAGTGGGATTCAGCAACTCTCTTTTTGAAACTAACCGCTACTCAGCAGCCTTTAGACCGTCAATTTTAGGTAAATGGCTTCTGGATCTATGGGGAGCTAAATATGGCATGGTGGCTCAGTTGCCTGACTTGGGGGTCATTGGGAGCATCCGTGGGTGGCTTTAGTTGGATTTGGCTCGGCTCAGGAATCGATCACGAACACGGGTTCGTAGCAATGATTGTCGGTCTACTATCTGCCTTAGCGGTTCGATGGCAAGCGGGACGAGAACGCACCGGCTTAGGACCATCGGTTGCGGCCGTCATCCCTACGCTTGTAGTAATCTGTCTTGCAAAAGGTTGGTTTTTACAAGCGGATACGAAACGAGATTTCGTTCAGCTATTGGCTCTAGCCCCGCCGGTCGAGCATTCTCGGCAAGAGGCGATTGCGGAACTTGCCGTGGAATTGACGGGTGAATTCCGCAGTCTGGATGATGGCCAGGTAACGCAGGACTCAACACCGGATGATCTGATGGAGCATCTATCTAAATCGGACTTTCCCGCACAGGACTGGGAAGCGGCCGAAAAGCGTTTCGAAAATTTTAGCCAAGAAGAGCAGGAGCGTCGCATCCAACGACACCGACCTCACTTTTGCCAACCTAGTTTTACCGAACAAATCCATCGCTCCCTATTTAGACAAAAACTAGCATCCTCGGTTGGCCTTCTCGATTGCGTTTGGTTGCTAGCCTCCACCATCATCGCATTCAAAATCGCTGGCGACAAAGAAGACGAATCCGATATGCAGTCATAAATCACTCTTGAATCCCATTGGGTGCATAGCATGTTTCGACTGCTAGCATAAGAGGATCTTGGGTGCATAGCACTTTCATGAAAGCGCATGGCTCATTTGATAGCAAAGCCCTTGACAGGATTTTGAAGGCAAATCATTTCTCCAAGCACTTGGGGGATGAAAAAAAAAGCCCGTGGCCGTCAGAGCCACGAGCTTTCAAATACCCGCTGAATGTAATCTTTTTAAAATCACTTACTGCTTGCCAGAACTGCTTCCAACAATCTTGAGTTGAGCGCGAGCTTGAGAAATCGCCTTCTCCTTGATCGCTCTCGCTTCAACCGTTTTCGCTGGCAAACTGTTTGCTTGCTCCAGTAACTTGGTCGCGTCAGCCTCTTTCAAAGCCGAGACTGGTAAAAGGCGATCCGTGAGAATCGATACAACATTGTCGGCCACCTGAATGAATCCAGCGTCGACGTAGTACTGTTGCTCTGAACCGCCTTCTTGTCTGAGCTTCAGACTTCCGTAGCCCAGACGGCCAATCAAAGGACTGTGATCCTTCAAAATACCAAACTCACCGTCGAACAACGGAACGACGACCGCTTCAACTCGAACGTCAAGTTCAGTCTTCTCGGGCGACACAACGATACACTGTAGCGCACTCATAGGAGCTTACTTTCCTTGCTTGGCCATCTTCTTGGCCTGTTCTTCGGCTTGCTCGATAGCACCCACATACATGAATGCTGGCTCAGGTAGATGATCCCACTTACCATCGCAAATTTCTTCGAAGCTGCGAATGGTGTCAGCGAGCGGAGTGATTTCGCCCGGCTTGCCGGTGAAGACTTCAGCCACGAGGAACGGCTGCGACAAGAAACGTTCGATACGTCGTGCACGGTGCACGATCATCTTGTCGTCTTCGCTCAACTCGTCTACACCCAAGATCGCGATGATGTCTTGCAACTCGCGATATCGCTGTAGTGTTCGCTGAACCCTACGAGCAATCGCATAGTGACGATCGCCCACGTACTGGGGATCCAAAATACGGCTGTTCGAAGCCAATGGATCCACTGCAGGATAAATACCCTTCTCGGCGATGGCTCGTTCCAAATACAAGAACGCGTCAAGCTGTCCGAACGCCGTCGCTGGAGCAGGGTCGGTCGGGTCGTCTGCTGGAACGTAAACTGCTTGTACGGAAGTAATAGCGCCTTGCTGCGTCGAGGTAATTCGTTCCTGCAAAGCACCCATTTCGGTTGCAAGAGTGGGCTGGTAACCCACCGCTGAAGGCATACGTCCAAGCAAAGCTGACACTTCGCTGCCCGCTTGAGAGAAGCGGAAAATGTTATCGACAAAGAGCAATGTGTCTTTGCCCGTTGTATCGCGGAAGTACTCGGCCATGGTTAGTGCAGCCAAGGCAACTCGCAAACGCGATCCTGGCGGTTCGTTCATCTGGCCGAACACCATGCAAGTCTGCTCGATAACCTTTCGTCCTGTCTTACCGATTTCGGTATGCTGCATTTCCAGCCACAAGTCAGTTCCTTCGCGAGTTCGCTCACCAACGCCCGCGAACACTGAGTAACCACCGTGTGCGGTCGCGATACGAGCGATAAGTTCGGTTAGAATAACCGTCTTACCCAATCCTGCACCACCGAACAAACCTGCCTTACCACCGCGAACAAACGGCGTCAGAAGGTCAATAACCTTAATACCTGTTTCGAAAACTTCGGTGTTGGTGGATAGTTCCGAAACCTTAGGAGCGGCGCGGTGAATTGGCCAGCGATCATCAGCCTTTACCTCTCCGCGTTGGTCGATAGGATCGCCCAGAACGTTAAAAACTCTTCCCAAGGTCGCTGTTCCAACCGGAACCGAAACCGGCTTTCCGGTATCGACGCAATCTAGTCCTCGCATCAAACCGTCGGTACTTCCCAAAGCGACGCAACGCACACGGCCACCGCCCAAGTGTTGTTGCACTTCACCAACCAAGTTAACTTTCACACCCTTTTTATCCGATTGGACCTTCACCGCATTGTAGATCGGTGGCATGTGACCGTCGGGATATTCAGCGTCGAAAGTCGAGCCGATCACCTGTGTGATTCGTCCTACCATCCGGCCTGATGTCGCAGTAGCCATAATTCTTCAGATCTCTTTATTACAAGGAAAAGTTTTGATCTTCTTTGACGGATTTAAATCAAACACCCAACTCGACAAGTGGCTGACTAATCTTCTGAAACTCATCGTTTCGGCGAATCATCAGCCTCTCGATGTCCGTTGCACTCTACTAACCTTCCAAAGCCTCAACACCACCAATGATTTCCATGATCTCTCGAGTGATTCTCGCTTGCCGAGCGCGGTTGTATGTCATCGACAAGGCGCCAATCATATCGCCCGCGTTTTCCGTAGCGCCCTTCATGGCAACCATTCGAGCAATCTGCTCGCTCACAGCGGCATCTAAAAAGCACTTGAAGAGCTTCACGCGAAAACTCGCTGGCACCACTTCTTCAAGGATACTTTCTGCAGAAGGCAAAAACTCGTAATCGACAGGCTTAGAGGCAGCCTCGCCTTTGCCCCCGGTATCCAGTCCTGCCAAAGGCAGCAAGGTTTCGACAATAGCTTCCTGCTTCGAACTGCTGATAAATCTCGTGTAAGCGATATCGACTCGGTCAATTTCACCGCTAATGAAACGTTCCATCAGTTCATTGGCAATCAACGCCACATCAGCAAAAGCCGGCTTATCCTCAAACTGCGTAAAAGACTTATCCACTCGCAAGTTTTTAAATTTCAAACCGTTGATACCGCGTTTTCCGGACACATACAGCTCAACGTTTTCAACCTTATTGACGAGCTCATTTCGGTTCGCCAACAAAACTCGCAAAACCGAGCTGTTGTAGCCGCCGCAAAGCCCACGATTACTGGTCAAGGCCAGCATCACCGCTTTCTTTGGCTCGCTTCGCGCTTGTAACAGCGGATGCGAAATCTCCGAGCCGGAGTTCGCCAAGTCCCTGACGATTTGAGTGATTCGCTGTGTGTAGTCAGTAGCTGCTGCAGCACGATCCATGGCCTTCTTGAATCTTGCCGTCGCAATCAATTCCATCGTTCGCGTAATCTTGCGAATATTGCGAATCGACTTGCGACGTTTATCAAGTAATCTGATGTTTGCCATAAATCACTTACCGATACACAAACAGGGAAGGCCTTAAATCGAACCCGAACTAAATGAGAAATCAAGACAAACGGTAGCTCTTCTTGAACTCATCAATCGAAGCTTTCAACGCATCTTCCAACTCGCTCGACAAATCGCCTGACTGAGTCAACTTGCTAACGAAGTCTGCCTTGCGATCTTTCATGAATTGCAAGAAGTCAGATTCCCATTGACGGACCTTATCAACCGGAACATCGTCCATGTAACCTCGAGTACCTGCATAGATACTCAAAATCTGATCGATAACACTCATCGGCTGGTACTGAGCCTGCTTGAGCAGTTCAACCATTCGGTAACCGCGATCCAAGCGAGCTTGCGTAGCAGGGTCTAACTCAGTACCCAACTGGGCAAACGCTGCCAACTCGCGGAAAGATGCCAAGTCGAGTCGCAAACCACCAGCGACCTTCTTCATCGCTTTAATCTGTGCAGCACCACCCACTCGTGAAACCGAAATACCAACGTTCATAGCTGGTCGTATACCGGCAAAGAACAAGTCAGGCTGCAAATAAATCTGCCCGTCGGTAATCGAAATAACGTTGGTAGGGATGTATGCCGAAACTTCACCTTCCAAAGTTTCAATAATTGGGAGACTGGTGAGTGACCCACCCCCCATTTCCTTGGACAACTTAGCAGAACGCTCAAGAAGACGAGAATGGCAATAGAACACGTCACCAGGATAGGCTTCGCGTCCTGGAGGACGACGCATAAGCAAAGACAATTGCCGATAAGCAACCGCCTGCTTGCTCAAGTCGTCATACACGATCAACGCATGCTGACCGTTGAACATGAAGTACTCAGCCATCGCCGTCCCGGCGTAAGGAGCAACGTACTGAAGTGGAGCAGGAGCCGATGCACCAGAAACGATCACGGTGGTGTAGTCCATCGCGCCCGCTTTTCTCAACGCTTCAATCACCAACGCTACCGAGGAGTCTTTCTGACCCACAGCGACATAGAAGCACTTAACTCCAGTGTTCTTCTGGTTGATGATGGTGTCGATCGCGATCGCTGTCTTGCCCGTTTTGCGGTCACCGATGATCAATTCGCGTTGGCCACGACCAATTGGGGTCATCGCATCAATCGCCTTGATACCAGTCTGCAAAGGCTCATGAACTGGCTGTCGTTCAGCGACACCCGTCGCGATCACTTCCACAGGACGCTGCTCAGTTGACTCAACTGGACCTTTTCCATCCAAAGGATTGCCTAGTGGATCAAGCACGCGACCAATAACACCAGGCCCTACCGGCACCGAGAGCAGTTTGCCTAGTGCTCGGACTTCGTCGCCTTCGTTAATGGTTAGGTAATCACCAAGAATGATGACCCCGACGCTGTTTTCTTCGAGGTTGAACGCCAAGCCGATGGCACCGCTAGGGAACTGCACCATCTCACCAGCCATCACTCCGGACAGGCCGTAAACACGAGCGATACCGTCGCCGACTTCCAGAACCGTGCCGACTTCGCGGACATCGATCTGGCTCTCGAACTGCTCGATCTCGTTCTGAATGACCGATGCGATTTCGTCCGAGTTGAACTTCATGGACTCACCTCGATTGCCGTTTCTTATTCAAAAATATGTATTAAAAAGCGACCAACAATCATCACAGTTGTCGCCTACCGAATCAACGCAGTTCCAATCCCATCGAACCCTAAGGCAACTTAGCCCCTCGAGTTCTACCACAACTCAATTCAATCAGCTAACCAGTGAACCACTGTCTCGACTTAGCGCCCGTGCCGTACCCTGTCGAGTAGCCCGATGCAATTGCTCGAAACGACCTGCAACGCTGCCATCGTACACTGTGTCACCCATTCGCAACACCAATCCACCGACAACCGTAGGATCCACATTCAAAACTAAGCTAACTTGCTTTCCAAGTTTCGTTTGAAGCTTCGTCTTGATACTTGCCACTTCATCGGCAGTCAACTCGAAGGCACTTGTTACCGCGACTCGTAATCGACCGAGTTCCGTATCGCGGAGCTCGGTTACGGAACGCTGGATTCCGCGAATGAAATTCAAGCGGCGGCGACGACAAACCACTTTGAGGAAACGAAGAATCTGAGAATCCACTCTTCCCCCCAGAATTCGTTCAAGAAGGCCTTCTTTTTCTTCTTGACTCAACTTAGGGGAATTCAAAGCTGCTTCCAGCTTCGGATTCTTAGTGAACACTTCCGTGATGACTTGATCGAACTGCTGCAGCAAAGAATCGATGTCCGGAGAAGAACGAAGCGCGCCCAATAAGGCCTTCGCGTAAACCTCTCCAACCTGCTCTTCTTCGCTGTCAAAGACAGTCGCTATCTTGGGTAAATCCTGCACAGTTCTACTCCGGCGTTCTGACCCAAAGTCGATCGGCCAACTATTCTTTAAACCCCAACGCTATCAGTTCTTGCTTGGCAATTGGTTCAAAACATCTTGAATCAATTGCTGATGATCTTCCTTGCGAAGCTCGCGCCCCACAATTCGCTTGGCAAGCGAGAAGGCAAGATCCGTCGACTTGTTCGACAAGTCAGAAATCGCTGCACGTTTCGCAGAATCGATTTCAGCAATCGCTTGATCTCTTCTACGAATCGCTTCATTTTGAGCTTCAGCAATAATCCTCTGGGCACTCGCTTCACCATCGCGTCGAGCCTGAGCGATCACGTTCTGCGCTTCCTGGGCTGCTGTCTGAAGTTGCAACTCATACTGTTTCAGTTTGTCAGCTGCTTCCTCGGAGGCCTTTTGCGTTTTAGCAATTAATCCATTGATATCCGCTTCACGCTTTCCCAAACCTTCGGTAATTGGTTTCCATGCCAGTAGGTACAAACCGACCAACAAAAGACCAAAAACAACTAGACTAAACAAAGTCTTGTCAGCACGAATCGAATTGGGTACTTCCATATCAGCCGCTGCGTTTGCATGGGTCAAATCCATATCTTCGTGATGACCGGATCCGCCGTGTCCCTGAGCGCCGTGTCCCTGAGCGTTATGAGCCTCTGAAGTAGCCCCCGCACCGTGGTCGTCTGCCTTCTTCTCAGTCGATGCAGAGTGACTGTCACCGCCCTCTTTAACTGCTGCCTTCTCTTCGACCTTCTTGGTCTCTTCTTCTGCCGATGCTACCGCGTTGGCGGATAACCCAGCGATTGGAGAAAATCCAAGAGCCAAAAAGAGCGCAAAAGCGGTTAGTCGCATCCAGATAGATGACCGGGAAGAACTGGCGTTCGAAATCAACGAGTGATTCATTTCCACCTCACGCTATGCAAACAACAAAAACAGCAACAACTAACAAATCTTGAATGCCTGCCAGCAGGCCCAACAATTTCTTTCCTGAAACCGCAGGACGCTGCCCTCAACCCAAACCTATTTCCTGCTACCGAAACCGAAACCGATGGCTTCGGCTTTGTAACCAAACACTAGAAAGGGTTCTGAACCGAGCAGACGTAAATTGCATAGAAGGTAAAACCTTCGATAAGAGCAGCTGCGATGATCATCGCAACCTGAATCGTTGTAGCGTAATCAGGCTGACGAGCGATCGACTCAACAGCACCCTTAGCCAACAACCCGATACCGATACCTGCACCAATCGCGGTCAAACCAGCGCCGATCGCGCCAGGAATTGCACCAGCGACATTCTTGCCTTCCTGTGCCATGCCTGGAACAGCCATAACACAAAGAAGTGCCAGTGCCCAAAAACTGATACGAGCGAAATTCATCACGACCCGAACTCCTGTGAGAGACAAAAACAATAAGGGATGGATTGTTATCCGTCAGATCAAAACAAACTTTAAAGCCTACAAACCACTATCATCTGTTTACAGCACCAACCTTACATCTAACTTCCGTAATTAATCCTCTCCAAAATCACCGACCTCGAAGCGAAAGACTTCTAGTGATGATGATGGATAGCGCTTCCGATGAACAAAGCTGCTAAAAACGTGAAGACGTAAGCTTGCAAGAAACAAACAAACAATTCTAGAAAACTCAAAGCAGTCGTACCGAGAATCGATATTACTGCCACCAAGGACCAAGTTCCAAAATTCATCGAAGCGGCATGCAAGCCGAACGCAATTCCCATGATCGCTAACAACACCAAGTGCCCTGCAACCATGTTGGCCAGCAATCGGACAGCCAAGATCAAATGCTTGATGAGTAATGAAAATGTTTCGATAGCCAAAACGACCAAGGAGATAAGCTTGCCCAGACCAAATGGAAGATCAATGTGAGGAGCCATATTGGCGAAGAAACCAACCGCACCCAACTCCTTGATTCCGAATATCAACGAAGTGCCAAAGACGACTCCTGCCAGCACGAGAGTCGTCGAGAAAGAAGCCGTCGGGGCACCAAGGAACGGAATCATCCCAGCCAAATTGCAACCGAGAATGAAGAAAAACATCGTCAGGAACAAAGGAAGGAAACGATCTGCAGAATGATCGTCACCCATAGCTGGAACTACGACTTGGTTGCGGACAAACTGCACCGCTCCCTCAAGCAAGTTCCACATCTTGCCCTTCGGTGCCTCGCCGTTACGCATCTTGCCCGCCAGCCAGCGGAAAGCAAAGAAAACAAGCAAAGCAACAGCCAACTCAATGATCATGTACTTCGAAATGCAGATCCCAGACTCGCGATCATAAGCATTTCGCAATTGACCGCCAAAAACCTGGGGAATGAAAACCTTACCCGATAAAGCATCGCTGTAGGAAGCGAGTTTATGCGAATCCCATTTGGATCGATCCAACGCTAAATAATCTGAAAAGGCTTCCTTAGAGTCGGCCTCTTTTGAAGCCTGCTCCCACTTCGCCTTCTTTTCCTTGTCACGCAATAACATCGCTACCCAGGAAAACTTCTCTTCTGGAAATTTTGCGACGTACGCATCTAATGCACTTTTTGCTGTCGGTTCGTACTTAGACTTCCACACCTTTGCGCGTGATTCAAGGTCAGCGGCGGAATCAACCAGAAATTGATCTAAAGGCTTGCCATGGTTTGCATGACTATGCTTGGCCTGTTCCCACTGCTCTTTGAGACCTACAAGAACGGAAGGGTCATCAACGATTCCCTTGAGCTTCTCAATAAAACGATCCGCTTCCCAGTCTTGATAGTCGCTATCCAGACGTGCGAACCAAGGGAAACTTCCATTAATCTGCGATGCGCTTTCAAAATTCCGACGCCAAAACGCTTTTGGTACATCGAAATAATAACTGTCTTTGATGTGCAGTATGTCGGAGGCCATGCAACTTGACTTACATCAGAAGAAGGAATGAGGAATTTAGAGCGACCGCTTCGCCTGCCGAATCAACAACGCAGATTCTAGTACCAAGATCGGAAAAAAAAAGACCACTAACGACCAACAAAATGGAATCGCTCGAAACTGTTTTGTACAAGCCACACCAAGCGCTGGCAGAAGGATCATCGACCGCCAAAGAATTCCCAATAAAATCGAGTTTGCCCGCCATCCAGGCGACTCGCTTATATGAGGAAAGCAAAGAGGCGGCGCAGAAGCTACGAATGTAATAACTCCAGCCAACACGATCATCGGCCAGAACTCATCAACCGAACCTTCCGCAGACTCTCCCGTTGACAACCAAAGCGCTTCAAGCGCACCAATCACTATTAAAGCACCGACTAGCATACGCAATTCATCGCGAGCCAACAAAATGGAAGCCCACAATGACTTGCCCATATCTATCCAATAATTCTCAGTTCAAAACTCACAATTTCTCGACCGAACCGTGCGATTCGCCTCCATCGCCTACGCATCGCAAACCGATGCCAAAAGTCCGCTTCTACAAACAATCGCTCGGATAACTTCTCCAGAAAGTTTCTATCCCCAAGATCATTCGTCTCGATAAAAGCAACTTTCGACAACTGTCATGAATACGAACTCAGACAGAGCCAAAAACCAAACGCTATCTGATAATCTAGGGGCCTTTACGAGGCTTGTGGCGATTCACCAAAATCACCAAAACCACGAGGCCAATGGACATTCCAATCAAAAAACCGACTAACGCGAAAATTTGCGTACCAAAATACTTATCAATCCTGCCACCCAGCCATCCGCACCCAGCCATTACCAGTCCAACAGCGAGCATTCTTGAAATCCAGTCCAGAGCTTCGCTGGCTGCGGTGGGCCGGGACATAGGAAGTCTCGAATCATACTGGGGAATCAAATTAGCTTTCTTTCGGTCGCGAAACGGATCTGGTTTCGCGCTTCGGAAGATTAGAAGATGGCGGAGGCAATCCCGTCAGGTTCTAAAAATAGCTAGCGACTCGGGCAGACCGCAATCCTTCGCGACCTTTTGACGCATGCGAAAAGGCACAATTCCACAGAGCCTTTTCAGGTCCGCTGTAGCCAATCTGCTGTCGCACTAGCAAACCCTTCTGTAGCCACCCTTTGCAGGGGAAAACGAAGGCAAAGCATGCCCCAAATCGACTGCCAAATCTGCTGACATCGATACATTTTGGCTGAAAGTACTTATTTATAGGGGGGTGATATCGCGTGTATTTGGGATTATGCAGCGGAGTTATTGAAACTAGCATCTAGGCGAACTGGGTATCCGTTGCCATACTACAAGTCTAAGAATTGCAACTTCAGAAAGGCCTTTCGATGGCGTGAGGCCACCCGTACTTGGGGTTTTTTACTGAGGGGCTTTTCGGGTATTGGTTTCCAGTTCCCGGCATGGAGGGCGAGTTCTGGCTGTCTACTAATTTATTTCCCCTACCGCTGCCGTCTATGACCTCAGCGCAGGAGGTACGTGATCTTGATTACGACTGCCGACTTGAAGACACAAAGTAAATCGCAACTTGGAAGACTTGCCAAGGGCCTGGGCGTATCCGATTGGCAGAGCATGCGCAAAGAAGATCTCGTTGCTTTGTTAATGAAAAAAAATAAGGCTCCCGCTGCGAAATCTAACGCTAAAAAACCAGTACCTGCCTCTGCCGGAAAGAAACCGGCATCGATCAGCAAAAAAACAGCTCCTAAGAAAATCGAAACAAAGCTCGAACTTAAGTTAACCGGTAAGCCAACTAACCACTCGCCCGTGGCTTCCAAAAACGATTCCAAGAAAGCTGTTGTTCATCAAGCCAAAGGGGCTGATAGAAAACTTAACGATAAATCCAATTCTGTTAAGAATGGTGCCAAGTCGGCAGTAGCCAAAGTTGCAACTTCAAAGGTTGCCGATAAGGGAGTCGTTGCAAAAGCTTCCCCTTCCAAAACCTCTGCCTCAGCTATTAAGACGAATTCAACTAAGTCGGTCAGCGATAAAAAAGCGGCAGCAAAACCTAACGATGGCGAAAAAGGGATTTCTGCTAAAGCCGCCCCTGGCAAAAAGATCGTGGCACCTGCGAAATTAGCAGCTGTTGCCAAAGCTTCAACATCGAAAACTCCAACTGACAAAAAAGCACAGCAGAAAACCGTTGTAGACAAAACGACGGAATCAGCTTCCCCCAAGTCAGCCTCAAAGCCCGTCAATAAGCCCTCTATGGCAAAGGCTCCTGAGGTGGCAGCGAAGCGTATCGGTGTAGCGGCACCCAAGCCTCCGAGCAAGCAAAAGACGGTTCCCAAGAAACCAGTTTCTTCAACCGATGTTAAAATTCTTGAACACTTAAGAAAACTTCAAGAGCAGCGTGATCTCCAGAAAGACCTCGCTCAACCTGCTTTAAAACTCGCTGACCCAAATGCCGTAGTCGAAAAACTACCAGCTAAGACTGGCGAGAAAGATCGCATCGTGTTGATCGTGCGAGACCCATTCTGGTTACAAGCATCCTGGGACGTAAGTCGCAGAGCGATTGAACGGGCTAGAGCGTCGATGGCCGAACATTGGCACACCGCCAAGCCTATTCTTCGCTTGCTCACCATCGGCGGTACGGGCTCAACCAACGCTGCGGAAACGGTAGATCGCGACATTGAGATCCATGGTGGTGTGAGAAATTGGTACATCGAAGTCAAGCAACCTCCAGGATCATTCCGTGTATTGCTCGGCTACCTCGCAGCCAACAACCGCTTCCATGAACTGAGCCGAAGCAATATCGTCAACAGTCCAGCCCCTGGAAGCTCTGACGCTGTCGATGGAAACTGGGCGGATATCGCGCAGGACTGCGAGCACATCTACGCTCTCAGTGGCGGATACAACGTCGAACATGAATCGAAAGAATTGCAGGAAATGTTCGAAGATCGCCTCAAACGCCCTATGGGCACCCCAGCACTCACTCAGTTCGGCAGCGGCGCAGAAACCTCCTTGAAGCGCAAGAAGGAATTCCAATTCGATATCGACGCCGAGATGATTCTCTATGGTGTGACGCAAATTGATGCTTACGTCACCTTAGGAGGAGAGCCAGTAAAGATCCGCGATGACGGCTCATTCTCGGTACGTATGCCACTTCCTGACCGCCGGCAGGTTCTGCCTGCGGTAGCAAGCTCGAGAGACGGAACTGAACAACGAACTATCGTGATTGCCGTCGAGCGCAATACCAAGGTCATGGAACCACTCAGCAAGGAAACCGAGGAGTAACAAGCCCATGGAGAGGGCGGAGCAGTTGGTTCATTGGTTCGACAACTTTCAGAGATGCATCGTAGCCTTCTCGGGAGGCGTTGACAGTGCCGTCGTGGCCAAGGCGGCGACGCTCTGTTTAGGTGACGCTGCGGTAGCCGTTACTTCTCAAAGCCCCTCCGTTGCTAAATCCGAATTGCAAATTGCTGAAGAAGTAGCCAAGCAAATCGGAATTCAGCATGAGGTAATCTTCACGCGTGAAACAGAAAACCCTGCGTATCGAGTGAACGATACACAACGCTGCTACTACTGCAAGACAGAACTCTATGGCACCCTTGCTTCGATTGCAAAACAGCGTGATATCCCCGTTGTTGTCTCCGGTACTAATCAAGATGACTTAGGTGATTTTCGACCAGGCCTCAGAGCTGCACAGGAGAATGGAATCCGGCACCCGTTGGTGGAACTTGGAATTGCAAAGAGTGATGTAAGAGCCCTGGCGCGGCACTGGAATTTAATGGTCGCGGAGAAACCCGCGTCCCCTTGCTTGGCCAGCCGTGTCGCTTATGGGGTCGAAGTAACGCCGGAGAGGCTGGCGCAAATCGAGCTAGCTGAAGCTTGGATGCGACATCATGGATTCGTTGAATTTCGAGTTCGATACCATCAGGATGGCATCGCTAGAATCGAAGTTCCATTGGACCAACTGTCTAAACTAACGGACAATTCGCTGCGTGAGCCGTTAGTTCACTATTTTCGCTCTCTAGGTTTTCGACGCGTCAGCCTGGATCTCGAAGGCTTCTTCTCGGGCAGTCTTTATCAATTGCGGTAAGCTTGCGAACATCGGTGCGAGCCTTTTGAATCGGGTCGCATTACGGCGGGTGCCCTAACCTGAAGCACACGTACCTGAAGCTCACATTTCCACAATCTTTTCGCTACACGGATCTAAACGATCCGATGCTAACTCTGAAATCGCTGGGCCGCGATCACTAATCCAAGAAATCCTGTTCTTCTAATCTTTCTGGAACGTAAACTTCAGTGACATAACTGACGCCTCGGTTGATCAACGCTTCGACTTCAAGCTTGAAGTCATTTTGCAGCATTTTGTCAATCTCTTGCTGCCACTTCTTTTTGCCTTCGAACCAAGGGTATTTCTTTATCTGATTAGCCCGTTTGCGGTCGTTGTCGTTCAAGCGGATAGTGACGTTAGGAGAAAGTTCACAGCGTTCAAAATCGATGCTACGAATACCCAAATACTTCGCTTCCGGAATCGCCATGCGAGCCGATTCAAATGCTAAGTTGATCGAACCCTGTTTGATAACGCTGTAGATGTAATACCCCCACGGGTCGTTATCCAACAAGCAATAAACGGGCAATTCCAATTCGGTATGCAGCCGGTGCAACATGCGTCGCACGCCACGTGGCGGCTGGCCACCACCATGGGTCAAAATACAATTTTGTTTTTTCCAGAATTTATCTTCGTTGAAGCGTTGCCAGACAGTATTTTTTTCAACATGCAGGATGAATTTTGCGGTCGACTTTTTGAACTGCAAACGATCCGGCTCAACGATTGAAGGGATACCATATCCACCGCTACCCATGCGAGAGCAGTCGATTTCATCTCCATTATCAATCAAGGTGATCGGCCCAACCATTTCACCTTTTTTATCGGCGTAGAGATGCAGTTCTTCTCTCAATGCAGAGCTGAGAACTTCGAGATCCTCGATGATCGGGTCGGACTCTGCCTGATCATTAAAGGTTTCCTCTTTGGTACCTTCGATCGTATGCTTGAGCAGATAGTACAGACCTCGAATACTGGTCGACTTTCCTTGCTTGATCAACTGCGAGCAACCGCTGCCGACAAGCAATGTTTGCATGTAAGACTTTGCTTGCGACAGATTAAATAGGTGACGTCGATTGGTATTCTTACCCATTTCGATAAACTTCTTGGTGCGATTGAATCGCACATTGGAAAGCGATCGAGATGGAATATCCAAAAAGGGATCACGAACTCTTTCAGCTGCTTCAACGACGGAGTCTGCAAGTTGGCAGAGCCTGTCCAGCGTTACGACGTCCTGTTCGCTGAGATCGACATCCTTTTCGGCTTCGGCTTTGGAAGGGCGTTTTTTGGCCATGGTTGCGAGTGTTCCGTTTTAATTCAGTCTAAAAGATATGTATTCGGATTGTTTCTTAAGCGATTTGACTTGCCGAATAAATCAGCCGCAAGTGTTCGCCGATTATCATTCGGTCGACTCAGGTGTCACGATGATCACGTTCTCATCTTTTTCGAGCGACTGCTCAACCTTTCGACCTCGCTCATCCAATTTAACATCTGCCGTCGAGGTGCGTTTCACGGCAACTTTTTGAAGTCGTTGTAACAGGTTATCAGGTTCAATTCCTTTGATGTCTGCAACGCTATTAGCGACTTCCTTTAAATATCGCATGAAGATGCTTCGTCGTTCTTCTTCTTGAGCCACTTGCTGTTTGCAGCGGAGGTACATCGCTAATTTGCGTCCTACCGCTTGCAAACCGAGCCTCAATTCTTTTTCGATTTCTGGATAGTTGGCTACGGCTTCTTTGGATTCGCTGGTAAAAGGGACCCATACGCTCGCGACGTGAACCATAACAGCAAGTGGGCCCGTGGGCAACGAACCTCGCGATTGACTGATTCCGTAGGAACGCCAGTTCATATTGATGATGGCTTGAGTGATCGCACATGCTCCTGCTTGAAACTGCAGGGGCACGCGGTTTGCAAATCGCATAACGTGCATCGATTGCCCTTCACTGACACTTACTTCGTGCAATGCTTCATGTAAGGCAGCTCGTTGCTTATCATTCAATTTCGCTGGTGAACAGCGCGGTGGAATCTTGGATTCTTCCAAGATTCGGTCGGCCGACTCGCCTCCGATACCCTGAAAGGTATCGATGAGGAATTTTCGAAGGCTGCGCACATCGCTTTGCCCAAGTAATTCATCAAGCGTCTCGCGGCTTACCTTCTGACTTTGTGGAGCTCCGCCGTATGCTAGGGCAACTTCAATGATGAAGGGATTCCCTCGATAAACTCCGGGAGGCCGAGTCTCGGCTGCGTAAAAAAATCCAGGCACGACCTGCTTGAGGCCTTTGAGTAACAGCTGCTCTCCGATCGGGACGATGCAGTCGGTTGCAGGGGGACGAATCTTGGTTTCTTGGATTGCGTGGTAAAGTCGATCCGCTTCGGATTGCCCAACCTTAACAGCACGGATACGAGGAGAAAGCTTAGCGGCTTCGCATACTTTCCTAGCCACCGACGGCGTGACACATGAGAACGATTCGCACATGAAGCCGCTAAGGGTTGCTCCCTTGTCATCGGCCAGCATCGTCATCAGGCGACCAAGTTCTACGCCATAGGGATGTGGCTTGATTTCCTTAGCTTCTGCTGGAAGCTCCAGCGTGCTGCGATGATACGAGCGACTTTCACCTTCGGGATCTTTGTAGTGAATCGTAACATGGGGGTTGGCGATCGCGGTTTGCTCAAGATATTCATCGACACTACCTCGGCCTCGCTTGTAGATCGCAGCGAGTTCGATCGTTACGCGCGTTCCACTTGCAACTTCTTCTTTCTCAGGATGTTGCTCGCTGATCGGGTAATGTGATTCCCAAGCGATTCGATGGTCTCGTATGTACTGCAGACCTTTCTCACCTGCCTGGATATCGATTCCCTCGCCTTTTCCATTAATGATTTCAGGCTGATTCTTTTTCGTGTCGATCTGCAGTTCGAAATAGTGAAGTGGCTTGCGAGGTGATATTTTTGAAACGATCAACACGGGCTTGCCGGTTGTTAACATTCCGTTCATACCCGCAGCACTGATACCGATCCCTTGTTGACCACGGCTCATGCGCAGTCGATGGAACTTACTACCATAGAGAAGCTTTCCGAAAATCAACGGAATCTGCTTTTTCACGATCCCCGGTCCGTTGTCTTGGACGGAAACGCGGTAGCGTCCCGACTGGGTCGCTTCGAGAGTCACCCAGATTTCTGGAGGAATCCCCGCCTCTTCACATGCGTCAAGCGAGTTATCTACAGCTTCCTTAACCGTAGTCAAAAGAGCTTTGCGAGGATTATCGAATCCGAGCAAATGCTTGTTCTTTGCGAAGAACTCGCTAACAGCGATATCGCGCTGCTTGGTGGCCATGGTTTCCGCGGTCGCTCGTCTAGTAGCAGCGCGTTTGCCAGTGGTTTTTTGGGTGGAATCGGTATCGTTGTCGGTCGCCGTCGCCATCGGTGGTTGGGTTCCTGACCTTGAAAATGAGTTGACCAGCCGAAACTGGTGGCATCTGTTGCCTGTCAATTTATGCCGATTATATAAAACAAAAAAGCCTGCTTGGCGAGAACACCTCTTCAGGAGGTCGCCAGACAGGCTCATTTAAGTGATTTTTTTCGCTAGCTAGCCCTTCTAAAAGAACTAACTACCTGATTACCAAGGGGCTCGCACTGGATAAACCCCAAATTGATCTGAATGGCTAGGCCATCTTGGAGTTCCGTAGAACATCCCTCCGCCACCACCATTCCATGGCCGGCCGAATTGGTGATAAATCGGATACATTCTGTTTTGGCTTACCCCCCATGAGTGAACCGTCTGCATCGACGCAGTGGGTGGGACAACCAGGGCAACAGGTTGGCCATATTGCAGGTAGTAATGATTTCCATGCCAGGGGCGACCTGCGGCATGGTTTTGTGCATAGTAGTCGGTAATCGTGTAAGGATATGCCCATTGAGCATACTGACCACGAGGAACGCCACCACCTACCAAGCCTGCGGGGCTTTGAGCTTGGCAGAAGGCCCCCGCGAGCATGAAGGCTCCGAACATGAGATGCATTGGAATTGAATAACGAGACATACAACGATCCTTATCCGTTTTCGGAAAACTCAAACTTAGCGGGCGATGCGGAAGTGCTTGTAAATCGAGTGGGTTGCAGTGCGAACTGGAGGCGAATAATAAGAAGCACTGGTTCGATTTAGACCTCGGCCGTTGTCATAATAGGCGTGATATCGATCTTTGTGCCAGTACATGTAGTGGTGAGGATATAGTGGCTGGTAGGTGTAGTAAGTATGTCCAACCCAGGCTGGAACAGGTCTTGGGGCAAGATACATTTGGGCGGTTGCTTGATTCGCATTGCCCTGGGTGTAGTAATTATGGAACAGGTCGCCAGCACCTGACCCTGCATTGATCGATGACGTAGCACCTGGACCATGTAACATGCCGTGCGCCATTCCCGCAGCGTATCCATGCAGAGCCATCGCATGACCGCCCAGGACATGGTGGTGGCCAGGATAAAATGTTTGGTAAGAGTGATCGTGACCGCAATCACCGGTCGAGCAATCTTGAGCCAACAAATTACCGGCAAAGCAGGTGACAGTGACAGCAGCGAACAGAACGTTTTTTAAGATTCGACTCGTTAGTTGACGCATAGTTTCCTCCCTAATCGCTAGCGACTGATGCGCTGCCTACCCCAGGGAGAGCAACGCTGCTAATATCCAGTTCGTCTTTCGGCGTGTGGTGCTGCAGAGGCGATAAATTCTTCGCCGTATCCTACATTTTGCCTAAGTGGATTTCAGTGGAGATAAACCTTGCTGGACGCGTAAAACATTCAGCGTTTGCCACGCTTGTGGGTGCTGGCTGAAGAGCTTAGTTAATTGAGAAGACGAAGTGCGCAATATCTCTGCGGAAGCAGGCTGATCCATTTTGTGAACTGAGAGGACATCAAGGGCTTCGGCAATCAGGGCAGCATAGTCTTCGTGATCGGCAGAGATTAGCAGCCTCTTGTTTTTGAGGCGGGAAAGCCAAAGATCACTGGGAGAATCACTATCAGTTTTGCCGCGATGTTCCAAAGCGATTCTTAAACGAAGACGCGCGATTGCAACTTTGCGATTATCGGCTTGGCTACGTCGTTCATTCGCTTCCGCCTGAATCCCTGTAGGTTCATGGCGAAGCACAACCGCCGATTCGACTTTGTTGCGATGCTGTCCTCCAGGTCCCCCACGGCGCGTGGTTTCCATCTTGCACTGCTTCCAGAACTCTTCAGGGTTCAATCGTGAAGGATGCATCAAGAATCGTCCTTCACAATTATCCTCAAGATGATCCTGTCGACAAACTTGTCAAAGCTCAGAATGGCTGATCAAAAGGCTCAGTACGCTGTTGGTTGCCGCCACACCACTAGGAATGTTTTTAGCAGAATTTTTAAATCTAACCAGAGCGACCATTCGCGAATATAGCGATGGTCTAATTCAATACGTCGTTCCATCTTATCAAGCGTCTCGGTTTCCCCGCGACATCCCTCTACCTGCGCTAATCCGGTGATTCCTGGTTTGACCTTGTGACGCAGCATGTAACCGCGGATCAAGCGGCGATACTGCTCGTTGTGCGCTGAGGCATGGGGACGCGGTCCAACCATCGACATATTGCCCTGCAAAACGTTAAATAGCTGTGGAAGTTCGTCGAGCGAACTGCGTCGAAGAAAAGCGCCCAAAGGGGTAACACGCTTGTCGTTTTTTGATGCTTGCTGAATCACTGAACCATTTTCACAAACGGTCATTGAGCGAAATTTCCAAACCAGGATTTCCTTGCCATCGAGTCCGTATCTTTTTTGCTTGAAGAAGACTGGACCAGGCGAGGTGATTTTGATGGCGACGGCGATCAACAACATTATGGGCGAGCTGACGATCAAAGCTACGCATCCACCAACAAAGTCTAAGGATCGTTTAACCCAGCCATCAACTCCGTAAAGAGGCGTTTCAAACACGCTTACCGCCGGTATACCACCCATCGTCGTCCATCGAGAATGCAGAAGCTCAAAGACAAAAAAATCAGGGACGATGTACACCGATGTTGTTGAGTCGCTGAGTTGGTCAAGAAGATCTCGGATACGATTTTCTGCTCGCATCGGCAAAGTGATAAACACCGTAGAGATTTCTCCTTCTTGCGCTTTCTTGACAAGCTCTTTCAATTTCCCCTGATAGCCGGGAAGGTTGCTTGGAGCCTCGTCTCGTCGAGAATCATGGCGATCATCAAAGAAACCAGCAAACTTTAATCCTTGAAGCGGATTCGCTTGAACGGTTTTTGCGAGCTGAATCCCGAGCGGATTCAATCCGGCTATGGCAAATCGACGGAGATTACCGCTGTTGCGAATCCAGCTATCGAGAATAACTCGAAAAAGCACTCGAGCCCAAGAGAGGAGGAAGAAACCTAGTAAACCCCAGCATGCGAAACTCACTCGTGAGTAAACGGGGCCAACCTTAAGAAAGAATGCACATGCAGTCAGAATGAAAAGCACAACCAGCCAAGTAGCTCCAACGTACAGAATGTCACGATCAGGCGATTCAGCCCTCTCGATTCGATACAGCGCTGTCGCATCCGCGACAATCCAATAGATCATCACTGCGAGCAAGCTGGCAGCCAATGTAAAATCAGTGAAGTCCTGGTTTAACAAGTACCTGCAAAGATGATAGGAGGAGACTATCAGGAAGCAGTCTACTCCCCGCATTATCAGCGGCAATATCTCGCGGTGCTCTCTAATGTCTCGTTTTGCAGGAATTGGCATAGAAACGCTAAGACTATAAGCAAGGTGGTTTGGAAGCGATCGCGTTCGAAGCGATAACCACGAAACAATCTTTTGGTTTCTGAAAACTAGGTCGGGAATCGTGACTAGACAAGTTATTTAAGGGGGTGTCGCCTAGTTTCTGTCCAGTCCAGTCCCAAATCGAGGTTAATAGCAGAGTGAGTCAAAGCTCCCACGCTGATTCTATCCACTCCAGTTTTAGCGATTTCGCCGATTGTGTGGATTGAAACACCTCCGGATGCCTCTAGCTGCACGTTAGATTTAGATTCATTTCGTAACCGAACCGCTTTGGCCAACATGGCCGGTGGCATGTTGTCCAGAAGAATAATGTCAGGGGCCGCTGGTAGGGCATTGGAGAATTGCTCCAGTGAATCCACTTCGACTTCGATTATCACCTGGGACAAGTCTTTGTCAGGCCAGGTGCGGCAAAAGTCTCTCGCTTTGTGAACCGCATCAGCGGGATCAAGTGGAGTCCCGACTGCGTCTTGATAACAAGCTAAGTGATTATCTTTGATGAGAATTGCATCATACAATCCAATACGATGGTTAAATCCACCACCACAGCGAACAGCATACTTTTCTAAGTATCGCCAACCAGGGGTCGTCTTTCGCGTGTCGTAAACTCGAGCCCCGGTACCTTCGATTCGCTTCACGTATTCTCCCGCCATAGTGGCGATACCACAGAGCTTGCCTAGAAAATTGAGTATCGTGCGTTCCAGGGTCAACAAATCGCGAGTCACCCCCTCTAGTCGAACAAGAATATCTCCTGCTGAAAAATGAGACCCATCTTTCAAGTTGGGGATCGCATGCACATGAGTCTCAGATTCCTGAATCATCTCGTCGATTAGCTCGACACCGCTGGCGATGCCTGGCTTTCGGGCAACGATATTAGCCGAACTGCGAAGATTCTCTGGGACAATTGCCAGCGTTGTGAGGTCGACACCATTCTGCAAGTCTTCCCAGATAGCTAATCGCGTAAGCCGTCGCAAATCATCGACTAATCGATCATCCTGAGCATTGATCTGCTGATATTCTTTCATTACATTTTCCAAAGGTCAGGGACGAATTGAGGGAATGTCAAATAGTGCCGTCGCGACGATCGGCAAATAGTTCGCTTTGTCAACGGTTCGCTTTGTCAACGGGTTGGCAGGTGGGATCGCTAACGGAGTCGTTATGGAGTGTTCTGCTGAAGCCCAGAATTGTGTTGAGATCCACGGCAAGGTATTGCCTGCCAAGATCAACGCAGACGACTCGAACCAACCAGCCCGAAATCCGTACTCCACAATCTGCCTACTGCTGTTCATCATGGTACTCTTTGGATGGTACAGGTGGTATGGTATTCTGCGAGCAGATCAGGAACGACTCAGAAGGCCCATCATGACGGGGCCGATACGAACCGAGATCAGTATCAATACCGCAAATGCCAGTCAGCTTTCTCTACTGCCTGGAGTCGGTCCGAAACTCGCTAACGCCATCATCAACTATCGTTCTCAAAATGGCCCAATCACTTCTTGGGAGCAGCTGGAATCCATTCGTGGGATTGGCCCCAAAATGATTGTGCGAATGCAGCAGTATGGCGTGATCAAGTGATCCAACTAAGAAGCACCTGCTAGCAAACCCTTTCCCCGAACGAAACCGCCCAAAGGCTTACAAATTTCTTTTTGTAAGCAATTCACTGACAGCCCCCACCGCAAAGTGCTATCAATCCACTATAGGTGCATAGCACCTTGGCACTCCGGGTGCATGGCACCTTCACTCCAGCCTTACGCTATCAAATCAAACTAAAAAGTGCTATGCACCTGATCCAATTCCGACCAATGGAACTATTGCTTGCAAAAGACTTTTGCTTAAAAAAGCCACCATCACGCTATCAAATGAAGTAGCAAATTGCCAAAAATTTAGAGCATTCAACAACCCGAACCCCTCACAAAAGTGTGGTTTATGGAAAATTTTACCTAATCCCCTCAAAAGTTTTTGCTAGCACCCAAGATTCCCCATTCTCGCTGTGACAGCAAACGAGGGGCTTTCTCAATGATGGCATTATCGGCTAGCTTATTCAAAGCAAAAACAAGGACAGTCTTTCCTTCGGTCTTCTTTCCTTCGGTCTTCGGGAAACCAGGACAGTCGTTTCTTAGAAACCAGGACAGACCTCTCTTAGTTTGAAGTTGTTTAAGCTTGCTAGCTATCCCAATCCGTCTCCTATTTGATAGCCTCGAATTCCGGACTCCCATGAACAATAAAGACTCCCGGCATAACTTCGATCCATCCCCCAGCGAATCCGACTTCGCGGATCCACCTTTCGATGCAACCGATTCGGATGCCATTTTAAATAATTCCGCCACTGATGAACTTCAACTGGACAATCCTCTTCTTCTACAGCAGAGCGACCCGTTCGTTGGTCGGTGGAATAACCTCATCAGCACCACCAATTGGGAGAAAGGCCGCATTATCGCTCAGTGGAGAACAACGCTGCGCGAGTCCGGAGCTTCGGTCGGATCCTACAGTGACGAGGCATGGAGTCAACGCGTTGGAGGTGTCACTCCCCAACATGTTGGTCGACTCAGGCGAGTCTTTGAACGATTCAACAGCTCTTACGAATCCTATTCGGGCCTCTACTGGAGTCACTTCCTAGCAGCTATCGACTGGACAGACGCTGAAATCTGGCTGCAAGGAGCTGCCAGCAGTGACTGGAGCGTTTCGCAAATGCGAGCCCAGCGCTGGGAAGCTGTCAGCGGAGATCCAGCCTTGAAGCCCAAGGATTCGGAAATCATCAGCGGCGAATTAGATGAAGACTTCACACCGCTTTCTCAGCGAGGCGAAACCACAGACTTCGAAAAAGAGCCCTCAGAAATAGCTTCCGGCCCACGCGCCGAAGATCCCGACTTCGGTGACGAAAAAGAATGGTCGGACTCTAATTCTCCCGAAGTTGAAAACCTAGATGACCATGATGATTTCGGTGAAGCTTCCGTTGCAACTGAGTTCGACAATCCATTCGCCTCACTTCCTACATTGCCCGCCGACATCGCCGAGGCTCTCGAGCAATTTAAACTCGCCATTATTCGGCACCGAGCCCAACGTTGGGGTCAAGTCGCTCAAGAAGATGTTGTTCAGGCCATCTTAGCTCTGAAAGTTTTTTGCGAACGTGGCGGCTGAGCCTTTTAAGCCTCTCATTCATCGTGGTGAGAACTTTTCTTCCCACCGAAAATACTTAGGCGGGATCCCTTCGAAGGGATCCCGCCTTTTTTAAAATATCTTTTTCGGTGAAAGCCTAAAGTCGAAGTCAGAGAAGTAGCCAATAAAGTTGATCACTCGTACAAGCCATCAAGCCTTTCGCCACCATAGTTCCCTGCTCAACAAATCTTCTGCGCCTCGGCAAACAAGCTCCTCTACAAACCTTTTAGCATCTACAGGATAACCCGCTGTTGGCTTCACTTCGGGAAACCTATCCAGCCAAAATCGATTAAACCGCGTCATACAAATCTCACGCAGCCACTTCGCTAACATTGAAGCTAAAGCCGTTGGCGGATGACTATCTCCCCCGACCGTAAAACGAATTCGAATCGCGATATCGTCTTGCTTGGTCGAATAGATACTCTCCTGTGGTGACTCCTTTTCGATCCAAAAAAAATACTCTGGAAAAATCACACTGAGCAACTCGTGATAACGCTGTCGCCCACCATGACGATCACAATAAATCTCTAGTTCATCTCCCGCGCACAATGGCAGCATTGCTAATACTTCGCGAACTAACTCCAACGATGAAACACTCAGCAACTTTCCTTTGCCACCTTGCTTCAACAGCTGTTGGTTGAATTGAATTTCATCGATCATTTTGGCTTTCATGCCATGAAATCCAACTCGCGCTTCGCACAACCCCTGAGCCGCAACTTTATCCCACTCGGAATCTACGATCACTTCTCCAATTGCGTCTTTTTCCCCATCGCAATACCAAGGAAGCGTCGCTCTTGCTTCGTCACTTACACTTGCCAAAGCACCCGTCAAACCCATGACATCATCATAGGAATCAATTGTAAATTTTTGCCCAGCTCTCAAAGATTCGTCGAGACTTTCATCTTCAGTTCCGATTTTCCGCAAGGACTTTTCCATGAGTGGATTTTGATTTTCCATAGCCAGTCGAAGCAGCGTAACCACAGCGACCGCCAGTGAATCCGTAGTCATTCCAGACTGATACAACTGCTTCGAGTCTCCCAGTGGGATAAAAACATGCGGACCAGACCGGGCTAGTTTCTTCGCTTGAAAACTCGGTTCCAACATTTCTTGCAACCGATTGTGGTCCACGCCTCGTTCGCATGACCATACCGAAGAAGCGATCACCAACGGCCCCAAATTGGGCCCGAGCCCAGCCTCGTCAACCCCCATGATAAATGTTGTCGCCACGACGAATGCCTTCCCGTTTAGAGCAAGGAATTACCTCCCGCTCAAGGTTCAAAATATCCTTGCACCAAACCAAGGCTTTATTTCGCTAGTACACCAAGAACTGTTTCAGCCAACGCCTCTAATGCTCTAACCTTCTCAAAATCCATGACTAATCGCGATGCGTGGGAATACTCACACGAGCCCCCAAAGACTCCATCTCATTGGCCAACTGCGAAATCGAACTATTTGCACTCACGTCAAGTCGCCGACACTCACTCAACGACCGAAACCAAATCTCCTGTCTCCGAGCAAATTGCCTCGTATGCGCTTTGACCTCTTCAATTGTTGTCGCCAAATCGAGACCTTCTTGCAAATACCTGAAGACCTCTCGATAGCCAACCGCTTGCTTAGCCGTACCTACCAACTGACCAAAGTTGGCCAATAATCTTTGCGATTCCTCAACCAATCCAGCTTCGAACATCTTGTCGACACGTTCGTTAATCCGCTGATGCAAACAACTCCGCTCCCACCCCAGTACAAATACTCTTAATCTTTCAAAGGGTTGCGAATTCTCAAACTGTGCCTGCAGATGACTGAGCGGCCGCCCGAGAATATGAGAAACCTCCAGTGCCCTGATCATTCGACGCACATCATTTGGATGAAGCTTATGGGCACTTAATGGGTCAACTTGCCAAAGTCGTTTTCGCAATTCCTCAGCACCAAATCGCTCAACATCTTCCTCCACCTGCTTGCGGAATTCCCAGTCCGCTGGTGGGCCTTGAAACATGCCTCGCAGCAACGATTTGAGGTAAAGCGGCGTACCGCCAACAAACAACACCGCTTTTCCGCGAGACCTGATCTCCCGCGCGGTCGCATGAGCTGCACGAATATAACAGGACAAGCTGTAATCTTCGTTCGGATCAACCAAGTCGATAAGATGATGTGGCTTAATCGCTCTCTGCTCTAAAGTAGGCTTCGCCGTCCCGATATCCATGTGCCGATAAACGGCCATCGAATCCATCGATACAATCTCGGCGTCGATGGCGTCTGCCAAACATAACGCCAGTTCCGACTTGCCACTGGCTGTTGGGCCAGTCAAATACCAAGCATCCCACAACGGAGCATGAAACCATTCACCAGAATCGCGCATGACCTATCGCTTCACCTTTTTCCATCCCGAAAAGAACGAACGAGTCTCACGAAAAACTAGCGGCATCGCAAATCCTGATCTGTCTCACTGAACTGCTAAAATTAAACTTTTGAATCTTCTTACCACAAAAACTTGGCAACCCATCCTAAAAGTATGGAAAAATTAAGTTCATTTTGAAGCCCACAATAGCCACTCTCTACTTTTTAGTCGACAATAATTGAAGCTGGAATTCAAAGCCACTTGTGGTTCGTGAATTATGGTTCACCTTAACTGAACCGACCTATTTTGCGCACCCTGATAATTCTCTCCAGCGATTTTTATGAAATGCGGTCTCGCCGCAATGAATCACTAAAACCTAAATCACTCGGAGCGGTGCTTTGGATTCCAGCGACGTGTTAAAAAGATTAATGGATCAGATCCAACTACGGGCTCGCGAATTACCCGAAGGTTCTTACACCACTCGGTTGATACAGGGTGGTGTTGCCAAGATGGGTGCGAAGATCACCGAAGAGGCCAGGGAAGTCGTAGAAGCAGCTGGCGAGGAGGGAGAAGCAGGAAGAAAACATCTCGTTTACGAGTCCTGCGATCTGATTTATCACCTATGGGTACTTCTGGGCAGTCGTGGTATAACCTTGGACGAATTACAATCGGAATTAGCTCGACGTGAAGGCACCTCGGGCTTGGTCGAAAAACAGAACCGTTCCACTCCCTCGAAGCCCACTTCCTAAACGCCACAAGCCCCATGAGTCATAATTTAAGGATTGGTATTCCCAGTAAAGGTCGATTGAGCGAACTGGCTTCGGAACTCCTCACTCAAGCTGGATTGCAGTTTCGCCGACAGGATCGAAGTTTGTTCGCGCGTGTAAGTCAACTTCCTGTAGACCTCACCTTTCTGCGGACCGAAGACATCCCAGTGCTTTGCGCTGAAGGGGCAATCGACCTGGGCATCACTGGCAGCGATCTACTTGAGGAATCTGCTGCCGATGTAGAAGTACGCATGCGACTGGGCGTGGGACGCTGTAAACTCGCGCTATGTGTTCCCGACAACGCTCCCTGGACTCACTGCCGCGAACTTAACGGCAAACGACTAGCCACCAGTTTTCCAAATATCACCGAACGCTATCTAGCATCCCACGGCACCCAAGTTCACTTGGTTAGCCTCTCTGGCTCGGTAGAAATTATGACGCAACTTGGTGTTGCCGACGCGATCGTCGATCTCGTTGAAACAGGATCCACACTCGCCGCCAATCGATTGCGAATCCTCACCGAAATTGGCCATTATGAAACGGTGCTCGTTCAAAATCGCCAAAAGCGGGAAGCGGCAACTGTCGATCGCATCATTCGCCGCTTGGAAGGTGTCGTCATCGCCCGCGATTATTCGCTTCTGGAATACAACGTACCACGCGAACAACTAGCCGCTGCCGAAGCGATTACTCCTGGCTTTAAATCACCCACCATCAGCGCCCTTGAAGATCCAGCTTGGTGCGCCGTTCGCGTCATGGTGAGGCGGCAAGATGTTATTGGAGTCATGGAGAAACTCGAAACCCTTGGCTGTTCGGCTATTCTCCAAACAGATATCGCCAATTGTCGACTCTAGAACCGACTCACCCAAGATTGTATTCAGCGGAGCATTGCCCCCGTACCCAAACAAATAGTTTGTTACCACAAATACATTTCGATCGAACCTATTCCACTCGATCTTTTGGGTAGCTGCCCAAAACCTCCAAACGCAATGCTTGACGCCTAAGCTGTGTAATCGCCTGCTTGATCGCTGGCCGATCCTGATGCCCTTCTAGCTCAATGAAAAATAAGTATTCGTTGCGGCTTCCTTCAATCGGGAAGGACTCGATCCACGTAAGATTCAATTTGTTTTTCCGAAACACGATCATCGCATCAGCCAAAGCCCCCGGTTGGTGCGGTACCTGAAACATCATCGCAGTCTTGTCTTGACCAGTAGGCGATGCAGGCTGCCCACCTAAGATTACAAACCGAGTAACATTGTTTGCACTGTCCTCAATGTTCGCATCGATGATATCCAAGCCATGATGCACTCCGGCTTCGCGACTAGCAATCGCCGCAGCTCCCTCCTTACTCTCCGCAATCTTGGCCGCTGCTGCCGTGCTGGTCACCTCGATCAATCTAGCATCAGGTAAATGATTAGCTAACCAACCTCGACACTGCGAGAGAGCCTGTGGCTTGCTATAAACTTCTGTAACTTCATTTCTCGCACATCGCCCCAGTAGACAATGATGAATCGGCAGCAGAACCTCGCCGCAGATATGCACTGGAAATTTCGCAAACATACCTAGAGTATCGACGACCCGCCCATCGGTTGAATTCTCAATCGGAACAACGCCGAATTTACACTGATTCCGAATCAACTCCTGAAACACCGAACCTATCGTCGCTTCGGGAACCAAATTGGCCGATTCACCAAAATGCTTTACCGCTGCCAGATAACTATAACTGTACATCGGCCCCAAAAAAGCAATTCGATGCAATGTCGATAAGGGTGCGAAACTGGCGCTCGCCGTGTTGCGTAGCCATTGCCTCACGATCGGTTGAGGTATGGATGAATCTGCAGGCAGCGACTCTGCCGCACGCTCCACATAATTCTGCCACTGCCATAGATGCTGCAACGATCCTGTCGCATTTTTTGAATCGACACTCGAGTCCATCGCGTCGGAAACCAAACGCGCTCGCCGATCAAGCAACTCAACCAACTGCCTGTCAATCGAAGCAATTTTTTCTAATTCATCAGCCCCCTTAGAATCGACTAACGGTTGCTTGCGACTTGCCATCGACACCTCTCGCCGCTGCTTCCCAGAAACAGCTTCTTCTCCCTTGGATTTTCGGCCCGCCGCCGAATCGCCACTGGATTGTGATCGACTCCCCGACGTTCCACCACCTGATGACCGAGTCTGCGAAGAACCCCGTTTCGTGGGCGACATGTTAAGCAATCCTCCAGAACCGCAGAACTCTAAACCCAAACCAATTCACCATACCGACCATTTATTCATCGGCTTCCGTTTTATGACAACAATAGGGGACTGCCACAAGGAATCTTTTGACAGCCCAACTTGGCAGCCCAACGGCGTTGCCGACCACCCAACCACTTCTCGCTCGAAGACTCTTCTCCTCGCCACCTTTTCTCCCGATAGACTAGCCCTGCAATCGCTGTCATTTTGGCAACGTGTGCGTATACGTCCAGAACCGCCCGGAAAAAGTGGCAGAATCCCCGAGATGCACCTCCCACTGACGCCAAACCTAACTCCCTAAACCTTTTCCTGACATAGCTTTACGACGCTCATTCAAAAACGAGCACACTTTTGGCACACTGCTTGCATTAGAAGGAGATCGACCTTGTGATGCCACGCGAATCCAGAGTGCGGTCACGAGGTTTTGCCAAACAGATTGTCCAAGAAATCAACCAAACTTGAAACGCCATCTCTTTGGGCCGGAAGTTACGGCCCTCAATACGATGGCAGAAAAACATTCTTTTACTTTACCGCCAACAGAAGGAACAACGAAATGGCTCAGGGCGAAAAGATTATCGGAATCGACTTAGGTACCACCAACTCGGTTGTGGCTGTGATGGAAGGCTCGGAAGTCAAAGTGATTCCGAACGCTGAAGGCAATCGCCTTACCCCTAGCGTTGTGGCCTTCACAGACAAACAAGACACCATCGTCGGCGAACCTGCCCGCCGACAGGCAGTCACCAATCCTCGTAGAACCGTTTATTCAGCAAAGCGCTTCATGGGCCGTCGCCATGCGGAAGTTGAAAACGAAGAAAAGATGGTTCCCTATGAGGTCGTAGGTGGCTCTCAGGAATATGTAAAAATCCAAGTCGGCGACAAGCAGTACACCCCACAGGAAATCTCTGCGAAGGTTCTCCGCAAGCTGAAAGAAGCAGCTGAAGCCTACCTCGGACATCGTGTCAGCAAAGCAGTTATCACTGTACCTGCTTACTTCAACGATGCTCAACGTCAGGCAACCAAAGACGCTGGTCAGATCGCTGGTCTGGAAGTCGCTCGTATCATCAACGAGCCAACCGCAGCCGCGTTGGCTTACGGTCTCGATAAAAATCGCGACCACAAAATTGTCGTTTTCGACTTGGGTGGTGGTACCTTCGACGTCTCGGTACTCGAAGTCGCTACAACCGGTGACGGCGATTCTGCCAGCAAGGTTTTCGAGGTGATTTCAACCAATGGTGATACGCACCTTGGTGGTGACGACTTCGACGAAGCGTTGGTCAATTTTGTCGCTTCCCAATTCCAGAAAGACAATGGAGTCGATCTGCGCAAAGACCCAATGGCTTTGCAACGTTTACAGGAAGCTTGTGAAAAGGCGAAGAAGGAACTCAGCAGTGTTCCACAAACAGACATTAACCTTCCCTTTATCACGGCAGATGCGACTGGACCAAAACATTTGCAGGTTACCATCACCCGCTCGAAGTTCGAAGAACTTGTAGACAAACTGATCGAGCGTTGCCGCAAGCCGGTAATGCAAGCTTTGGAAGATGCGAAACTGAAGCCTGGCCAAATCGACGAAGTTGTTTTGGTGGGTGGATCGACTCGCGTTCCCAAAGTACGCCAGCTAGTCAAAGACATCTTCGGCAAAGAACCTCACCAGGGCGTGAACCCTGACGAAGTCGTCGCCATTGGTGCTGCGATTCAAGGTAGCGTGCTCAGTGGCGAACGCCGCGACGTGTTGCTCTTGGACGTAACCCCGCTAACCCTTGGTATCGAAACAGAAGGTGGCATTCTGACCGCTTTGATCGAACGAAACACGACGATCCCAGCGGAAAAGAAGAACACCTTCAGCACCGCTGCAGATAACCAAACTGCAGTTACGGTGCGTGTCTTCCAGGGTGAACGCAAGATGGCCTCCCACAACCGTTTGTTGGGCGAGTTCAACCTTGAAGGAATTCCTCCTCAACCTCGCGGTGTACCGCAAATTGAAGTGAAATTCGACGTCGACCAAAACGGCATCCTCAATGTTTCGGCTCGTGACATCAGCACTGGCAAGCAGGCATCGGTAAAAATCGAACAGTCCTCTGGATTGTCGAAAGATGAAATCGATCGCATGCGTCGCGATGCTGATGAACACGCCGAAGAAGATCGTAAACAGTTCGAACTGGCCGAGGCTCGCAACAAAGGTGAGAACTTGGTTTACCAGCTTGAGAAGTTGATGAACGAGCACAAAGACAAGCTCACCGATGCCGATCGTGATCCATTGAACAAGGCCATTGGTCGTGTTCGCGATGCGATTAAATCGGGGGACGTACCATCGATCAAGTCGGCTACCGAAGAACTCGAACAAGCTTCGCAGGCCTTCAGCAAGACTCTCTATGAGAAGTCGGCTGCTGCAGGTGGCGAATCATCCCCAACGAGTAGCGGTAAAGGCTCGGACGATGATGCGATCGATGCAGAATTCGAAGTGAAGAGTTAATTGCAGTCGTGACCTTGTGTGGGTATCACACCCATGCATAACAAACCAGAAGCGGAAGCCCTCGCTTGAGGGCTTCCGCACTGCGGATGAATTTTTCTTGGGTCTCAGCTGCTGCCAAGTACGACTGCCACGCTTTAACCAGGGAGAATGAACATGACGTTCCGTTTTGAAAAACTGACCAGTAAGTCTCAAGAGGCAGTCGCTGCCGCGCAAAGTGCCGCTCAAGAAGCCGGCAATCCTGAAATGGACAGTTTGCATCTTCTCGATGCAATGCTCGCCGACAGCGAAGGAATCGTTCCCGCTGTTCTCAAAAAAATCAACGCCAACACCGAGCAGATCCGCAACTTGGTAGGCAGCGAATTAAAACGGCTACCAAAAGTTTCCGGCGGACGAACACCTAACGTCAATCCATCTCTTCACCAAGCACTTGAGACTGCATTCAAAATTGCGGACTCCATGCAGGATGAGTTTGTCAGCACCGAACATTTGTTACTCGGAATGCTGAAAACGGACTGCAAGGCACGCGACTTGCTGAAGATGAATGCAGTGACTGAGAAAGACGTTTTGTCAGGATTACAAGCCGTACGTGGAGGAGCCAAAGTGACCGATCAATCTCCAGAAGGAAAACTGCAAGCCTTAGAGAAATATGGCATCGATCTGATCGAACAGGCTCGCAAGAACAAGATCGATCCTGTGATCGGTCGCGATAACGAAATCCGTCGAGTGATCCAAGTTCTGTCGCGCCGCACCAAGAACAACCCAGTGCTCATCGGCGAACCCGGTGTCGGCAAGACGGCGATTGTCGAAGGCCTAGCGCTGCGCATCATGCAAGGTGACGTTCCGCAGAGCCTTAAGAATAAGAAAGTGATCGCTCTTGATATGGGTGCGATCATCGCTGGCACCAAATTCCGTGGCGAATTCGAAGAGCGTCTCAAAGCGGTGCTACGCGAAGTTAAAGAAGCGGGCGGAAGTATCATCCTGTTTATTGATGAACTTCACACCGTCGTGGGCGCTGGAAAAACCGAAGGGAGCAGCGATGCTGCAAACCTACTGAAACCTGAACTTGCCCGCGGTCAACTGCGGTGCATTGGTGCAACCACACTCGATGAATATCGCAAATACATCGAGAAAGACGCTGCTCTTGAGCGACGCTTCCAACCAGTCTTTGTGGGCGAACCGAGCGTTGAGGACACACTGACGATCCTGCGCGGCCTCAAATCTCGCTACGAAGCCCATCATGGCGTGAAGATTCGCGACTCCGCACTCGTTGCTGCAGCGAGCCTCTCGAATCGCTACATCGCCGATCGTTTCTTGCCGGATAAAGCCATTGACCTTGTCGATGAGGCTGCAAGCCGCTTAGCGATGGAACGCGAAAGTGTTCCAACTGAAATCGATCAGGTCCAGCGTCGCTTGCGACAACTTGAACTAGCTCAGCGACAACTCAACGAGGAAGGCGACGAGTCGACCGAAGACCAGTTGCATGAGATCGAAGAGGAAATGGAGAAGCTTCAGCATGAATTGGCTAGCTTGCGCGAGCAGTGGGAAACAGAGCGCATGGGACTCAGCGGCGTACAAGAGGTTCGTCAGCAGTACGATCAATTGGAACTAGATTTCAGAAAGCTTGAAGCCTCGATTAAAGAAAAGCAATCTAGCGGTCAGCCGGTTCCTGAGTCGGATTACCAAAAGCTTTATGAACTCGAAGTACAGCGTCGTAACCTGAGCAAGCGTATTGAACAAGAAGAGCAGCCAGCCGCTACCCATCATCCAGAGTCTCGGAAGTTACTTCGAACCGAAGTGACCGCAGAGGAGATTGCTGAGGTTGTCAGTGTATGGACGGGCGTGCCCGTTAGCCGCATGCTGGAAACTGAACGCGCGAAGCTGTTGGTGATGGAAGAGCGTTTGCATCAACGAGTGGTAGGACAAGATAACGCTGTCGAAGCAGTATCCAATGCGGTTCGCCGTAGCCGTAGCGGTCTGCAAGACCCCAACCGCCCCATCGGCTCGTTCTTGTTTCTTGGACCAACGGGCGTTGGAAAAACCGAATTGTGTAAAGCACTAGCGGTTGTCATGTTCGATGATGAACATGCAATGGTGCGATTAGACATGAGTGAGTTCATGGAACGACATACCGTGAGCCGGTTGATTGGAGCACCTCCAGGATATGTTGGCTACGAAGAAGGTGGTAAGCTCACAGAAGCGGTTCGTCGCCGTCCTTACTGCGTCATCCTACTGGACGAAATTGAAAAGGCACATAACGATGTGTTCAACGTTCTGCTTCAAGTTCTTGACGATGGTCGCTTAACGGATGGTCAGGGTAAAACGGTCGACTTCACCAACACGATCATTGTGATGACCAGTAATGTGGGCTCACAAGCGATCCAGCAACTTGCCGCTGAAGGAGCCTCGGAAGAAGAGTTTTTGGATGCGACTAAGGAAGCTCTGCAGGCTCGTTTCCTGCCAGAGTTCTTGAATCGCATCGACGAGACGATTGTGTTCCAGCCGTTGCGTAAGAACGAGATTCATAGAATTGTTCGACTGCAATTGGATCGTTTGGAAAAGCAACTCGCTGAGAGCCAAATCCGATTCGAGATTTCAGACGAAGTGATCGATGCAATTGCCGAGGAAGGTTACGATCCGGCATTTGGGGCACGCCCTCTGAAGAGAGTGATTCAGCGAAAGCTGCAAAACCCGCTAGCGACCGAATTGCTAAAGGGACACTTCCCCGAGGGCTCCGGAATTCGGGTCGATTTGGAAGATGGAGAATTTAAATTCCATCCGTTGGAGGTTGTAGAGAGCCATTAACCTCGAATAAGCCTGAAAGAGGGCAGGGGGGAGTTGCCAACCAGAATTGACAAACTTCCCCCTTTCGACGTATTCTTTTCGATACCACCCCCCTGCCGCTAATGCTGCAGGGGATTTTTTGTTCCACTTTGGAAAGAAACACGTTCGATGCCGCGACCGATCCTTATCTACGACACCACCTTGCGTGATGGCACGCAAGGAGAAGGTGTCAGCTTTTCCCTGCAGGATAAACTCCACATCGCGCAGCGGTTGGCTGAGATGGGCATCGATATGATTGAGGGAGGTTACCCTCTATCGAACGAGAAAGATGCGCAGTTCTTTGAGAAGATCAAGACCATGCCACTGGGCGACAGTCGCGTCGCTGCTTTTGGGATGACAAGACGCAAGGGCGTTTCTGCCGAACATGACCCCGGCATGCAGGCGCTCGTAAGAGCTGAAACTCCCTTGATCACTGTGGTCGGTAAATCTTGGGACTTTCATGTCACGGAAGTGCTAAGAGTTACTCTGCAAGAAAATCTCGACATGATTTCTGAAAGCGTTGCGTTTTTAAAAAAACACGCTGAAGTGATCTACGATGCAGAACACTTTTTCGATGGCTTTCGAATCAATTCAAGCTACGCGCTAAAAACGATTCGCGCTGCAGCGGACTCTGGAGCTTCATGGATCGTGCTTTGCGATACCAATGGGGGATCGCTCCCCGAACAGATCGCGGCAACAGTTGCTAAAGCCCGCGAAGCGCTGCAAGGCACCAACGTGAAGCTTGGCATTCATTGTCATAACGACGGTGAACTAGCAGTAGCAAACTCTTTAGCAGCAGTTGATGCTGGATGCGATCAAGTACAAGGCACCATCAACGGAATAGGCGAACGTTGCGGCAATGCTGATCTCGTTTCGGTCATGGCCAACCTTGCCCTCAAGAAAACTGGTTATGAAGTTCTCAAGGGTCGCGGACTAACTCACCTCACTGAACTATCACGATACGTTTACGAGACGGCTAATCTACAACTTCGTAGCAATCAGCCTTTTGTTGGACAAAGCGCTTTTGCGCACAAAGGTGGTATGCACGTGCATGCCATTGCTCGCGCGACCGAAACCTACGAGCATCTCAATCCTGAGCTGGTGGGGAACGAACGTCGAATTCTTGTCAGCGAGCTTTCAGGTCGCTCCAATATCATCGCCTTAACGACCAAGCACAATCTGCAGTCGAATCGCGATTTAATGGACAAGATTCTCGCCGAGGTGGTGAGACGCGAGAATCAGGGCTACCAGTATGAGGCTGCTGAGGCCTCATTCGATCTGCTCGTTCATCGTACGGCTGGCTCGTTCACTCCGCACTTCGAAGCGATCAAGTATCGTATCGTTGCTGGCGATCGCGATGCGGCTCGAAATTTTGCTTTCGCTGAAGCTATCTTGAAAATCCGCGTTGGTTCAGAATTGCGTTTCGAAGCGGCCGAAGGTCATGGACCGGTTAATGCCTTAGATGCTGCGTTACGAAAGTGCTTGCTCGACTTCTTCCCACATTTGAGTGAAATGCACTTGGTCGATTACAAGGTTCGCGTGGTCAATTGCGAAGCAGGCACAGCCGCTCGCATTCGAGTTAACATCGAGAGCGCGGATCATGAGGGAACTTGGGGAACTATCGGGGTTAGCGAAAACATCATTGAGGCTAGTTGGCTTGCCTTGGTGGATGCGGTCGAATACAAGCTCCACAAACACGAGACGAAGGAAAAACCGTCGTCGGCCTAGTGCGTGATGGGATCAGCGCAAAACAGTCACCTCGAAAAGTGTGATCAAAACAAATCCTAAACGCGATACCTTCTAAAGAGAACGCAAGTGTCTACAGAGATTCCAAATCGATTCGACTTTCAACAGGCTGCCGAAGAGATCTATCGGAACTGGGAAAAAGCAGGATGCTTCGACGCTAATCCCAACCCTGCTAAAAAGCCCTATACGATTGTGATTCCGCCACCAAACGTAACGGGCGCTTTGCATCTCGGCCATGCTTTGAACAATACGCTGCAAGATATCCAGATTCGCTGGCACCGAATGCGAGGTTTTGAAGCACTTTGGATACCAGGTACTGACCATGCCGGTATCGCCACACAAGCGGTCGTCGAGCGACGTCTGAAGGAACAGGAAAATAAAACTCGCCATGATTTGGGGCGGGATGGGCTTGTTGCCAGAATCTGGCAATGGAAAGCCCAATACGAAACAAGAATACTTCAGCAATTGAAACGTCTAGGCTCCTCCTGCGATTGGCGGCGAACTCGCTTCACGCTCGACGACATGTGCGGCAAAGCGGTTCGCCGTACGTTTTATGATCTATTCGCCAAGCAGTGGATTTATCGCGGAAAACGTTTGGTTAATTGGGACACCTACCTACAGACCGCTGTCAGCGATGATGAGGTTTTCCATGAAACCGTCAAAGGCCACTTCTGGCATTTGAAGTATCCGGTAATCGATCCGAAGCCGGGCGAACCCGCCGTAGTGATTATCGCCACAACGCGTCCGGAGACAATGCTCGGCGATACTGCTGTTGCCGTTCATCCAGATCCCGCAACCGCGCTCGAACAAGCGATCGAAGCGGCCAAAGAAAAGGTTCGCACAGCACCCGCTAAAGAAGTTGCTCTATTCGAAAAGCAACTCGAGGAATTAGAGATTCGCAAACGAGACTTACTTCCTCATCTAGAAACGTTGACGAAGATGGCGAAGGATGGTCGTAAGGTGCGTCTGCCATTGATTAATCGTGAAATCCCTTTGGTGGCCGATGGCTGGGCCAAGCCAGAAATGGGTAGCGGTTGCGTGAAAATCACGCCAGCGCATGATCCGAACGACTACGACGTTGCGATCCGTTGCGGCTTACCGATGATTAACATCCTTCTTCCGGATGGCAAATTGAATGACAATGCAGGGCCCTACGTCGGCCTCAATATCCAGCAAGCTCGTCAGCGCGTTGTGGCTGATATGGAAGCGCAGGGTTGGTTGGAAATGGTTGAAGATAGGGAAATCGATCTAGCGCATAGCGATCGCAGCAAGACTCCAATCGAACCCTACTTGGCGGATCAGTGGTTCGTTCGCATGGAACAGCTTGCCCAATCGGCCATCGATGCTGTTGAAGATGGAAGAGTCAAGATTTTCCCTCCACGCTACGCCAAGGGTTATGTTGATTGGTTAAGCGAGAAACGCGATTGGCCTGTTGGAAGACAGCTATGGTGGGGACATCAAATCCCGATCTGGTCGAAGACCTATGATTCAACCGCAGAATGCACCGCCGTCGCTCAGCGCCTTGAGCAACACCCAGCAATCAAAGAGAATCGTCTCAACGTGCAGATTGAAAATGGCGTTACTCTGCATGCATGTGTGCGCGACGAAGAGTCTGAGTTACCTGCTGAACTACAGGCACTTGGACTCGTTCGTCAGGAAGATGTACTGGACACATGGTTCAGTTCGGCACTCTGGCCGCACTCAACTTTGGGTTGGCCCGAGTCGACCGCTGAGCTCCAGTACTTCTACCCAACAAGCACTCTTATCACAAGTCGCGACATCATCACGCTCTGGGTTGCCAGAATGGTTTTGATGGGACTCAATAACGTTGGAAAAATACCTTTCAATGAAGTATTCATCCATCCCAAAATTATGGATGGCTTCGGCGAAGGGATGTCCAAGAGCAAAGGCAATGGCGTCGATCCGATCGACATCATCGACAAGTTCGGAGCAGATGCTCTTCGCTTGGGCTTAACCAAACTTACCACGGCAGACACTCAAGACGTACGCATGCCGGTGCAGTATGAATGCCCGCACTGCCAAGCGCTAATACAACAGACTCGTGAAAATCGTATTCGTCCACGAATCAAATGCGACAAATGCAGCAAAGAGTTTGGAACACAATGGGCAGAGGCAGAAGCAGACAAGGCTTTGCCCAAGGCGGCAGTGGTCAGCGAGCGATTTGAAGTTGCCCGTAATTTCTGCAACAAGCTTTGGAATGCATCTCGTTTCGTGATGATGAATCTCGAAGGCTTCAAGCCGCTCGAAATCAAGCGTGACGAACTTCGCCTGGAAGACCAGTGGATCCTAAGTCGCTTGGCTACGGTAACTCAGAAAGCGAGCGAGTCGCTGCAGAGTTATCAGTACGCTGACGCTGCGAAGATGATCGAAGAATTCGCTTGGGATCACTACTGCAGCTTCTATTTGGAAATGGCCAAGCCGCGATTGCAGGACCCAGCGACTCGCGCGTTGACTCAGCAGTTGCTGGTGCATGGTTTAGACACACTGCTCAGATTACTTCACCCAGTCATGCCGTTTATTACCGAGGCGATTTGGCAACAACTGAAACAGTTTGGGAATTATCGAACCATTGGGGCAACGACCCCAGCATCCGACTGGCTGATGCAAGCACCATGGCCTGAAGTCCGCAGCGAAGATCGTAATGAGAAGATCGAAGAGCAATTTGCTCAATTTGCATCTTTGTTAGGAGCAATTCGCGAAATTCGCTCGCGTCAGAAGATTCCGATGAAGGACAAGATGCAGTTTACCGTTCGCTGCTCTCCTGAACTGGAGGCACTGCTTCGACCGATGGAAGCCTATTTTAATTCACTGGCTGGAGCTGAGTCTGTAGCTTGGGGCGCAAGTCCGCCGATTCCTAACGTCAATGCCTTGGTCAGCTTGGAAAAAATGGATGTTTACGTCGATCTGAGTCGCTTTATCGACGTCGCAGCCGAGGTTGCTCGCAACGAGAAACTTTTGCAAAACCTGGTCAAAATGATCGCGGGTAAAGAAAAGAATTTGGCAAATGAAAATTTTGTTGCTCGTGCTCCGGCCGAACAGGTCGAAAAAGAGCGGCAATCACTGCAGGAACTCTGTCAACAACGGCAAGCTGCGGAAGAAGCTTTAGTAAAGCTTCGTTCGATGCTGTGAAGTGGCTGGCGGCGCGTTATAATCGAGGGTGGTTAGCCATCAGCGAGACGGTTTATTATCGCGAGGACGCGTCGCTCTATGCCAGTTCCCATGCAACTTGCGCGAATCATCATCAGTGAGATTAGCGACAATCAAGTTATCTATCTCAAGGAAGTTGACGGGGATCGTCAGTTTCCGATTTTGATTGGTATTTTCGAAGCAACCAGCATCGATCGTCGGGTAAAATCGAGTGACAAGCCCCCTCGACCGCTGACCCATGACTTAATCGTTCAGATCGCGGAGGCGCTGGGGGCTAAGGTTGATAGCGTCGTCATAAGCGATCTTCGAGATCACACCTACTTCGCGGCGCTTCGACTGATCAGGGATGGGGAAACCATCGAAATTGACTGCCGTCCCTCGGATGCTATTGCGGTCGCCGTTACCTTCAATCCCCCTCTTCCCATCTATGTAGCCGAAGATGTACTAGAAAAATCTTCCATGTGAGATTGAACCTTCTTTAGCTCATCAAGGCCCTATGTTTAGAAATTAATCGGAATCAATCGACGGACAGGTCTGGTCGATTTGAGATGCAAGGAGGAGATCACGGTGGCCCGTAATGAACAACTGATTCGGCAGCATAAGATCTTGCAAATACTTGAACGCAATCGCTTCGGTGCCACGCTAGAGGAAATTCGTGATGCGATTGTCGATGAACTTGGATTATCGTCGATTCATTCTCGAAGCATCCGGCGCGACCTTGAAGCACTCCAAGCAGCTGGCTTCTTCATAGTGACCGAAGATACCCAGCGAGGGAAAGTTTGGAAGATCAGTCGGGCTGACAAGGGACTGCAAAAGGTTAGTATCTCTGCCTCTGAACTGATAGCCCTATCGGTCGGTCGTGAATTGTTGGTTCCATTGATCGGCACCCAGTTTTGGCAAGGAATTGAAAGTTTCTGGAATAAACTGCAAGAACAACTACCTCCCGGCGTGTGGGAGCATTATCAGCGATATCGCAAAACGCTTTTTGTGACTGGCACTACAGCCAAGAAGTATGAAAAGCAGCAGGGGATTTTAAAGACTGTTAATCGAGCGATCCAAGAACATCGCCGCTTGGCCATCGATTATCAAAGCCCCGGAAAGAGCATGGCACGTCGAAAGATCGAACCTTATGGACTTGCGATCTATCAATCCAGCATCTACGTATTAGCTTTTGAGTATCCTTCTCGTAATCCTGAAGATGGTTTGAAGCATTGGAAGTTGGATCGTTTCACTTGGGCTGATGCATTGGATGAGTGGTACGAATTCAACCCCAATGTCGATCTGCAACAACATCTTGGACAAAGCGTCGGGATTTTCTCCGGACAGCAATCGACCATTTACCGAATTCGAGTCACACCAGTTGCTGCGAAATGGATCGAAGAAGATCCATGGCATGCCGAGCAGCGGATAACAACTCTTGAGGATGGAAGCATTGAACTGACTATTCCTGCTTATCATCCTTTGGAAGTTATTCCTAAAGTGATGGCACTTGGACGTGAGGCCGAAGTGCTGGAACCAGACAGCTGCCGAAAGATGATTGGCAACATGGTAAAGGAATTGGCTAAGACCTATTCCACGAAGCGCTAAAGGCAATTGCGGCGTGTTCGACCGGCGTCACTCGCGTGGGCCATCTTTCAGCCAAACGGCACTAAAGGCTTCTTCTATTGATCGATCCGCTTGATAACTCGATTGAGATGGGACAAGAAACCGGCGCGTCGGTGGGATATGGCTCGCCTTCATCGAATCCCACCGGTTGAAATAATAAGTGTAAGCCAGCGACTTCGAGCCATCCTCGAGTAAAACCTCGACCGTTTTCCGGTTGTAGAGATCTTCATCGCTGTCCTGATGGTACCCTTCGACGGCATCCAGTTCCTGGATCGTGGCATCCATATCATCTGGACTCATTACCCATAATTCCCCTTCCACCCACTCCATTCCCTCGGCTAGACCAGGGTAGGGCCCTAGGTCGAAAAGCTTTCCCCGAATCCACCCTTTTTTCACCTTTTTTGCAGGCTTGGGCCAACATTTTTCTCGGCAGAATCCACGTTTTAACGTCCCATAAGCGAAAAAAGCTGTCAGTTCCATCTAGTCCCTCCAACCCGCCTAAAACGAGCGATCTAGGGGCACAATTTCATCGCTACGCAGAAACCCACTTGTCGAATCGACGTTCTCTAAGTAAAACGTAACAAGCTCGCACTCGTAGCTCAACTGGATAGAGCATCGGTCTACGGAACCGAAGGTTACAGGTTCGAATCCTGTCGAGTGTACTGCCAATTCTTCCGCTGTTTTGCTGGCAAAATCTATTTTTCTTATTGAGCTTTTTTATTCCAAGCTCTTCTTATTGAGACGGTAAATACCGTTTTCCATCGTGATTCTTTATCCGGAATCCCGTCAACCGCTGCGACCTAATACTAGTCTCCTTTCAGACACCAGTTTCAGACACCAGTTGGAACCTGTTCAGTTTGCTCGACTTTCGGCTCCCCACTCCCATGTATCCAAGCAGCTCGAGCTAAGACTAGTAGCGATAGCCGTGGCAAAGGGAAAGGTGGCTCGATCGCGCACTCTCGGCAAATGACGAATTGTGTTCCAGTGGTTCGATCATTCCATTTCGAACTGCGGATAAATCTTGCTGATTTGAAACAGTTGATTTCTAGATACCTAGACCGCTAACGGTGTCCAGTGAACGCTCCAGTTAATCAGACAGAGAGTTCCGAGAGATAATCAATTGTTATATCTAAATAAAAAAAGAACTCGTACTCATCGACCAGTGGCGGCAAAAGTATCAGTGATGAGTACGAGCGTTGAGGTCAATGCTCGATTCCATTGACCATTTACAACTTACGATTTAACAGACTGCAACTGCAATCGTGTCAATCATACTTTTAGCGGAACAGTCTTCTAAAAAAAGACGGGAAGGTCCTGCTCTCTGTCGGCATCACCCGCTTTTGCTTTTGTAAAATACCAGGCTGACTTGCAGACTTGGAAGCTGGTTCAAAATATCCCCGCTCTGGATTTGTTTTTCGTGACATCGGATCGCGAATCGTTTGAGCATTAGCCACAGATCCTACCAACACGAAAACAGCAATAACACTCAAAAGCACTTTTCGAATACCCATCATCGTTCTCCCATAAACGCGAGTTTTGTCGCTCTAGCATCCATACTAGTTTCGACGGTTTCTTTTCGTTGCGAACTCGCTCTAAAGTCACTGACACTGCGAACTGCCTTGCCCAGTTCAGCATCAAATGACCCAGCAAAGTCGCCAAGGCTTTCATTACATTTCCTTCGATTGATCCACCGTACGCAAATAGCATGCCACTACCGCTATTACATCTAGCTAATGGAATTACCAATATTTTATGCGTTATTTGGAAACGTGACTGCGATAATCGACTACTCCAGTTAACTCAAGCGTAAACCGCAGTTGACACTTCAAGACGGCTTGTCGACATGTTGATATGATGACGAAATTAGAGGTACAGTTCTGCAATCTTAAGGCGAAGGATACAACTGTGACCGATATCAAGTCCTTAACTACAAGTCTCTTTCAGAGCGAATCCACCCTGGCAAAAATCGTTTTTAAAAGGAGCGATTTAAAAATCATCGCCGTCAACTCAACTGCTGAAAGACTTTATTGCTATTCAGCAGAATCGCTAGTGAATAAATCGATCCTAATCCTCAGTGATGAGGTCGAAGCGACACTTAAAGTCATCGATGACCTGAATATATCGGTGAGTTCTCCGATCCAGCGACATCGACACAAGCGCGCAGATGGAACGGTGTTCTATGCGAATATCGGTTATGACTACTGCACCTACAATGGAGAAGGTGTTGTTTGTAAATATGTTCAAGACGCAACGAATTCCGTAATGACCGAACGCGAATTAATTGAAAGCCAGGAAAAATTTCGAGCCGTAGCGAACTATACCTATGACTGGGAATCATGGCTCAATGAACAAGGAGATCTGGTTTGGGTGAATCCCGCGGTCGAGAGACTCACTGGCTACACCGTTGAGGATTGTTTGACCATGCCGAACTATCCTTTAGCGATGGTTCATCCCGACGATCATTCGATCGTTCATGGAATTCTTGATACCGCAACGGATGGAAATGCTGGGAACGATATAGAATTTAGGGTCAAAACAAAGCAAGGTACCCTAAAGTGGTTCGCGGCATCATGGCAGTCACTGAAGGATCAACGTGGAACGAAAAGTGGTTTTCGAATGAGCATCAGAGATATCGAAGATCGCAAACGCATGGAGGATGCTTTACGACACCATTCGATTCAACTCGAAGAACTTGCTAATCGTCGGGCCCAGACGATTCTGGACCTTGAACAAAAGAAATCGCACATGCAAAAATTAGCGGCCCTCGGTGAAATGGCTGCTTCGATTGCCCACGAAGTAAATAATCCAATTGCTGGGATGAAAAACGCTATCCGACTCGTCTTAGATACTCCCAACATTTCAAATTCCTCGCATGAACTATTAACGTGTGTCGATCGTGAAATCGATCGCATCGCGTCATTAATGCGACAAATCAATCGCCTCTGCAGACCTACCATCAGCCAACCGACACCGCTTTATCTACCCCAACTGATACAGGAAATCATTCAGTCCGTAGAATCGCAATGCAACTCTAAACAGATAGTGACCAATGTCTCTGGCTTCGAGCGGATCAAAGAGGTTTGGACATGTGAACCTGAACTGCGTCAAATACTCCACAATCTTATTTTAAATGCTTATGAGGCTTCTGAAGAAAATCAACTTGTCGAGATTGGAAATGCTTCTTCCAACGAATCCGAATTAGCTATTCGAATTCGCGATCATGGCAGTGGCATTGATGTCTCAGCAGAGTCGCATATCTTCGAACCATTTTTCACAACCAAACGTGATTCGCGCCGTCCCGGTACGGGACTTGGTCTGGCGATATCTCGAAGCTTAGCTATGGCATTGGGGGGCAAACTTGAACTTGAAAATCCTGGCCAACCTGGGGCGAGCTTCCTTCTCAGGCTTCCACTTGTCCATAGAACACAAATCGATTCAGCTAACATGAAAGAGAGGATTCAATGAAGCGAAGGATTCTCATTGCTGACGATGAGCCGTTGTTTGGTCGAACCACAGCCGTTTTTTTGTCCAAGCATGGCTTCGATGTGATCTATGTCACCGATGCGCATCAAGCCGAATCGATCCTATGCGACCATCGCTTTGATATCGTCATCGCGGATCTTGATATGCCCGGAAATCGTAAACTAGAGTTCCTGCATTCCTGTCGTAAACAATATCCCAACATCGCCTTTGTTGTGGTCACCGGACGCCCATCGATGCCCAGCGCAATTGAGGGTATCCGCTTATCGATCCATGATTACTTCCTAAAGCCGCTCGAACTTGACGACCTCCTGCATTCCATTTCCCGCGCTCTACCACTGGATCAATACAATGCCGAGACTCCTAAAGGCTTTTCAAATGTCCTCGGAACCAGCCAAGCTATCTCGGAATTGAAACTGATGGCGGAAAAAGTATCTCGCTCCAACGCCAGCCTGCTGATTTCCGGTGAGAGCGGAACAGGCAAAGAGTTATTAGCTAGAGGCGTTCACCAAAATAGTCAAAGACGCCATGGACCATTTATTACGGTCGACTGCTCCGCAATTCCAGAAACACTCGTTGAGTCTATGCTCTTTGGTTATACGAAAGGTGCGTTTACCGGTGCGAGCAATAATCGAGTGGGACTCGTCGAAACTGCTGATAAAGGTACTCTTTTCCTGGATGAAATCGGGGAGTTACCGCTGGTGATGCAGTCACGATTACTTCGAGTACTTCAATTCGGGACATTCACTCCCGTCGGCAGTAATGAAGAACGCAAGGTAGATATTCGTATCATTGCTGCAACCAACCGCAACCTTCGGAGAGAAGTTGAGGCTGGTAGATTTCGCTTAGACCTATACTTCCGACTAGCAGTATTAGAAATTGTATCTCCTCCACTGCGAAATCGAATCGAAGATATTCCATTGCTATGCAACCACTTTCTTGCGGAAATCGCTAGACGAGATCATTCGCCAATCAAGACGCTTTCTGAAGATGCTATGCAACGCCTTCTCACCTATCACTGGCCTGGAAATGTGAGAGAACTTTTCAACACCATGGAACGCTGCAGCTGTATGACCATGAACAGCATTATCAACTCAGCGGATATCAGCGATTCACTGAAGTCTCACTTGACCTCCGAGCCCTCAGAAAGCTTTGCATCGATCGACAAACCGAATACAAAAGGCTCACACGCTGAAGCCTTAACACATAACGAGCGTGAATACTTTCAAACACTACTACGGCGAAATGAAGGAAACATATCAAAAGCGGCACGGCAAGCGGGCATGAGTCGCCAGGGTCTGCATAAAGCTTTGCACCGTTTACAGATCGACCCCAAAGAATATAGGTCAAGTATCTAACGAAGATCGTTGTGAAAGAAACATTTCGATGCTGCTCTATCAACCCGCACTAACAACTGTCGCACTACTCTAACAACACCGTATCCAATTAAAATCTTACGTTCAAACTACTTCCGAAAAGCGACGAATTTCCAAGCTATCTCCCACGGCAATTGCAACTTCTCTGAGCCATTTTTGCATTGCCCTCAGGTCAAGAGCGAGTAGTGCTCAAATAACACCTTTACTCACTTCACGGAATAATCGACGATCGTATCTCCAGCGACCAGGCGACCATGCGATTTCTGTAAATGCCTATCCGCAGGAACCAACACAATCACAACAGCATCATCGGGGTCGATTTCAAGACTTAAAGTCTCTCGGTCAACAAGTTCACTAATCATTTCATCATGAACCGTGTCCCATACCTTGTAACTTCCTTTCTCAACTTTCAACTCAACTTTTACTTTCGTACTGTTAGGATTATAGAGTAGACGCGTCGAAAAAGACTTTGGAGCGAACGTATCGGTAACATTTAGGTTGAGCGACAACACGTTAGAAATGGATGTCGGGTTGATTACCGCCCCAAAAACGCCCGACAAACATCCACTGTATAGACCAAGATTCGAAGGGCCCCAGCCATGAATGGTTGGATCACCACAACCATACGGTCCTGGATTTCCCGTGTCGCAATTCCGATCCTTCAAACCCTCGTAGGGCAGGGCTGTAGTGTACTTTTCGGCCCAATTCCAATTCGTTTGCATCCCAGGCTCTAATTGATCGGGATAGAACCAACGAGCACTGTGAGCCGCGTGGTACATCCATTTACCAGTCGAACGCGCAAGCCTCTCGTCATAACGCACTGCCGCAACTAAGGGCCAAGCATGTGCAAATGTCTCCATCGCAAAAACATAGCTACCTTTACCCTTGGATTGCTTCGCATTACTGAGCAATTCGATTCGACTCGCTCCCACCAAGCCCGCAATATCAACGCTACCAAATTTCCCGCTAATGATCCCGTAGTCGTCGCCCTCGGATAACGATTTGGCATGAGGAGAAATCCCGCGAACTTCACTCGCTTCGAAACACCAGGAAAAAAACTTTCCTACATCGTATTGCGAACCATACTCCGCGTTGGAGCGTGCAGCAGCATAAACTCCGAACGGGGCAAATATGCCATAGTTAATATTCTTTGGATGCTGGTCGAGCCACATTAGGGCATGGTGGCACTCTTCGTAGAATCGTCGCTCGCTCGGATCACTCTGATAAGCCATCAGCATCAAGTAAGCCAATCCGGCCGCCACATCAGGCTCAGTCCAATCCGTAACGACAGCTCGTTTCTGCTGGAGATCGTACGACTGAAAATTGTAGTTATTCAAACGCCATAGGTGCTTCGACACTTCCGACCATGTTAAGCAAGAGCGATGCCAGGAATCGATTAAATCTTTCTCTTGTCGATAGCGGTCACAAAGCGGAGCCATGAAAATCGAAGGTGATAGTTCATAGAAAAAGGTCTGACCGGTCGGTTCATCACCACTGATCGAATCGCTGAATACCTGGTTCTTGTTCGAAAAATAGGCTTTCTGCATTCGAACTAGATTCACCGGTGTTGAAGATCCCGGTACGGGATACGCCGACATATCAAATCCAAGCCAAGTACCCGAGTTCAAAGTACCAGCGGTAACGAAGGATTCGTGAGCATTGCGAAATACCTTCCATTGCCCCTTCATTCCAACATAGCTTGGCAATCCGAAAGTCGTCTCTCGTCCTTCGATTTGCGAATCATCCCACCACATCAATGGAAGATATTCTCCTTGCAGGCTTGGATTCAGTGCGAAGCGAACATAATCCATACTTCGCTGACGCCAATCGATCAATCGATACCCTGCAGGCTTAGTCGGAAAAGATTCAATCCTCGCAGTAGAAATAGGTTCCGCCGCAATCGCCAACACGGACATGCAACTTAGAACATAAAATGCGAGACCAAATCTTACCCCCCGAAAGTAATGAATATCTAAAAACAAAAGGAAACCCTTATTGAATTGCTTTAAACTAAAATATCTCGCACTACATTTCCATGCACATCTGTTAGGCGATAATCGCGGCCTCCGAAACGAAACGTCAGCCGCTCATGATCCAAGCCCATGAGATGCAGAATGGTAGCGTGCAAATCATGTACATGAACCTTTTTCTCTACCGAGTGCCATCCAAACTCATCCGTCGCGCCATGAGTCATCCCACCGCGAACTCCCCCACCGGCCATCCACATGGTAAATCCAAATGGATGATGCTCTCGTCCGTTGTTTCCCTCTGCCGTCGGTGTACGACCAAATTCACCACCCCAAATTACCAAGGTGTCGTCAAGCAAACCTCGAGCCTTAAGGTCACTCAACAATCCAGCGATTGGTTGATCAACCGCCCGGCATCGTGTCGGTAAATTCTCTCGTAACCCTCCATGATGATCCCAAACATTATTGGAAGGAGCATCGAACAATTGCACGAAACGGACACCTCGCTCGACTAGCCGTCGCGCTAGCAAGCACTGCCGTCCGAATAACTCGGAATGCGGTTGATCGATACCATAAAGCTTCTGAGTCGCTTCCGTTTCCATCGAAATATCAAACGCTTCAGGAGCCGCACTTTGCATTTGATAGGCGAGCTCGAACGAAGATATTCGAGCTTCCAGTTGACTGTTGAGCTCTCGCTCTTGCCGATGAATCTCATTGATCCTCTTCAAAGCATCAAGCTTTCTTCTTTGTCGATCGAGACCTCCTCCCATTGGGATCAGATTAGCGATCGGGTTTTTGAGATCGCGGACTATCGTTCCTTGATAGGCACTGGGGAGGAAACTAGAGGCCCAAAGCTGGGCTCCTTGAAACACTGGAGCAGGACATACCACGACAAATCCAGGTAAATTTTGATTTTCAGTCCCTAAACCGTAGGTCAACCAAGATCCCATGCTGGGTCTCGAAAATGCCTGCTCTCCGGTGCACATCTGCAACGCAGCGCCACTGTGATTGATATTATCAGCGACCATAGATCGAATCACACAGACATCATCGATCCTCGATGCCAGCCCGGGTAACAATTCACTAACTTCTGTTCCCGATTCACCGTGCTTCGCAAACGTCCAAGGCGAAGCTAGAAGGTTTCCAGTCTTCGTACGCTCTAACTTCGGTTTATCAAACGGCAAAGGCTTACCATGATCGACAGCGAGCCTCGGCTTTGGATCCAGTAGATCTACATGGGATGGACCACCAGGCATATAGAGAAAGATGACTCGCTTTGCCTTCGGCGTGTGATGAGGTGGTTGAATCGCAAATGGATTCGCAGTCCGATCAACACCAGGTTCCGCTCTAGACTGTTGAGCTAAGATATCGGCTAGTGCTAGACTTCCAAAGCTGCAGCCAAACTGTTGTAACCACGCTCGCCTGGAGAAACTCATTACCCCTTCAGAAACTGGCGAATTGTTTTTGCAATTTCGTTCGCTCATCAACCAGCTCCTTAATCAATGTAGATAAACTCATTACTGCACAGCAGAATATGCGCCAAATCAATCCACCCGCTATTCGCCATGCTGGGATCACCACTTTCGATCACCTTTTTCGCAATAGAAATCTCCGCTTCGGTTGGAGTGCGACTTAAAAGTAATCGATAGGCTCGATCGATACGTTCGTCGGTAGAACTCGGTTCTTCGCGTAACAATCTCTCGGATAAACGCTGTGCCTGCTCGTGAATCCAAGGATGATTCAAAAGCAATAATGCTTGTGGTGCCACTGTACTGGTGACTCTTTTCTCCGTTGATGAATCGGGATTAGCTGCATCAAAAAGATTGGCATAGCTATCTCGTTGCCAACGTGCGGTCTGCACAAACAGCGATCGCCTCCTGATGGTAAAGTCATCACCTGCAGGCCCGCCAGGCGTCAAATCGATTTGTCCTGACACGGAAAGAATGGAGTCGCGAATCGCCTCCGCTTCAAGTCGACGAGCAACAAATCTACCGAAGTATCGATTCTCTGGATCCTTGTCAAAACTTTCCTTTGTAACGCGACTGCCTTGCCGATAGGTGGCTGAAAGAACAATCTTTCGATGCAGATTCTTCAGCGACCATCCGTTCTCCACAAAGTCGTTTGCCAACCAATCCAATAATTCGGGATGGGTTGGTGGCTCCGAAAGCATTCCGAAGTTATTCGGTGTGCGAACTAATCCTTCGCCAAAATGCCAGTACCATATGCGATTTGCAATCACTCGAGCCGTCAGTGGATTATTTTGCGATGCAATCCAAGATGCTAGTTCAGCTCGCCCACTTCCCTTCGCAATCGGCTTTTGATTTTCTCCCACCAGAAACTTTGGTAAGCGGCGAGGTACTACAGCACCAAGCTTCGCATAGCTTCCTCGAATATGAATTGGTACATCTTGAATCGCTGGAAACAATCCTCCCGGTGTTCCACCTTCTGTTGTTGCCATGGCCAATGGTACTGGCACTGACAACAAGGCTTGTAATCGATCGCGATTTACCATCAGTTCCCGTCTTCTATCGGATTCGGGTGTAGGAGTTAAGGTCAGCGATTCCAGCACCGACAGCCTAAACTTTCCGATCGCATGCTTATCGGCGTACTGATGCTCGATGACCAGCGACAATTTTTCTCCCGCAGCGATTGGAGTCTCGGGAGAAACTTCGAAGACGATAACATGCGGCTTCCCGAATTCAGGCGCAATGGCCCAACCATCCTTCAAGTCATCATCGAGTGAGCTTTGAGCGGATAGCCCCGACTGTTCAAAGTCCGCTTGAGCGGACAAAAACTTAATTGGCTTTGATTCAGAACCAGGCACCGTTGAGGTGACCGATCCCCTAAAACGACTCAATACAAAATTCCCATCATCGGAGCGCCCAGGCCCACTGGCGGGCAAACTTGCATCGGGTAAAACCTCAAGCCGAACAAATCGGATCTTATCGATCTGTGGAACAGTAGACTCGACGACATACCGATCTTTCATCAATGGTCCACCAATAGAAATCACACCATTGTCCGCTATGTTAGCCATCGCATTTTGTTCGCTCTGGAAAGAGTTCGGCACCAGGTTCGTACCCGAACAGGTAAGTTCCTTCAGTCGATGCTCGCGATCCATAGCCGCCAGAGTACTTACAACTTCTGCAAGCTCCTTCTCCTGATCCGCCCGCTTGCCTAACTCGATTGACCCCAGCAGCGGTACACGATTCACTGTATATTCGCCTCCTTTCGCCCCCAGTTCCTTGAGTATGTGCGAACTGTAAAACATCCCAGCCAAACCGTAGTAATCCTCCGTCGAAATCGGATCGAATTTGTGATCGTGACAACGAGCGCATTCCAGTGTCAGTGCAAGAAACGCTTTACCGATTACGCCGATATTGTCATCGACCATGTCGCTGATAATTTTCTCTTTATCCGCATCGCCCCGATCCCACACGCCATTGGAAAGGAATGTCGTAGCCACAAGCCCATCGGCATAGATTTCCTGACCATCGGGGTTCGAAAGAAGATCACCGGCAATTTGATGAGTAATGAACTGATCGTACGGTAGGTCACGGTTGAGCGATTCGACCACCCAATCTCGATATCTCCAAGCTTCAGTGATTTCGCAAACAGCGACGCGCGCAGAGGGGTTGAAATCGTGGTAATCGGCATATCGAACAATATCTAGCCAATGCCGCGCCCATCGCTGACCATAAGAGGGTGAGTTAAGAAGTCGTTCTACAACTGTATCATAGGCACCGTCGGAGGAATCATTTAGGAAATGGTCAAGCTCTTCGGGAGTAGCAGGAAGCCCGGTAAGATCCATCGTTACTCGTCGCAACCATGATTTCCGATCTGCCTCCGGCGCTGCAGATAATCCAGCTGACTCAAGTTTTGCCAAAATGAATCGGTCGATCTCATTTCGAACCCAATCACTCTTCTGAACATGTGGTGGCCCAGTCGGCTTTACAGGATGAAAAGCCCACCACTGTTTATGCTTTTCTGTGATTTGAAAACTTGGCGCAGTAGCATTCTCCGTCACAATTGCTGAATTACTCGGCCACGCTGCTCCGAATTCAATCCATTTTCGCAGCAATCCAATTTGCGATGCTTTCAGTTTACCACTAGGTGGCATTTTTGGTTCATGAAGATATTCGATTGCTTCAACAAGCAAACTTTCATCGGGCTTTCCTGACACAACAGCCGAACCCGAGTCCCCACCTTGAATCATCAATTCCCGTGTCGCTAGGCTTAGTCCCCCTTCCTGTTTTTCCTGACCATGGCAACTAATGCAATGTTCTACCAGCAGAGGACGAATATGCTTTTCGAAACTCTCTACATCAACTGCCGAAAACTCATCCGCAGATAAAAAGCATGGCAATGAACAAATCGCAAGCTGTAGGATGGCAATTAAGAAGCCTACTGGCTCTCTGAACTTCCTCATGTACACACCATCCTTACGATCAACGCTGCCAACCTGGATCGTTCAACTACGGATTTTAATGGCTTAGCAATAGCAGCTAGGGTAGGAATCTTGGCGAGCTTGGCTAATTCACAAAACTCAGAGAGACGCTGGAGTCTTCTTGTGAGTTTCCAAAATCGATCAGGCGCACACAATAGTTTACACTCATTAAACTGGCAGAAAATAGCGTTTAACCTCACCTTCTGTTACATATCCGAACGTATCTTTTTTCATTAGGCGCACCTACTCTGTTTCGCTGATGCAATTTCTGACTTTTCTCCCAGTATCCCCGTGTATGATTGCGGAGAAGCCGGCATCGAGATAACGCAGCCGTTTTTATGGATCTGATTGACTCATCGCTGGTATTGCTTTTGCTGCACGGCGATAATGTTCATGGAAACCATGTCCCATCCGATGCTTGCATGACTTTCAAACTCCCCCTCATGTATGATAAGTCAGATTCCAGGAACACCTTTAAATGCTCAAGTATCTTGTTCTTCTTTTGCTTGTAAGCTTCACATCGACTGCCATTGCAGACTCCTGGTCACTGGACGATATCGATGAATCATTAATCGTTCATGGCAACACAAGAAAAGAGCTTGGTGTCATGAATACTTGTATCGCCCTCGACGGCGAATCGCTCCTAGAACTCAAAGACAGCGCCTCTCTTACGGACTCGAACTTCACTCTCTCTTTTTGGTTTAACCCCTATGATCTCAACGGCGGACAACAGATGCTCATCGGCAAAAACCGCTATTCGCGGAATGAACGCCAATGGAGCGTGACGATCGAAGCCGATGGTCATCTTAAGGCTCATATTTATCAAGATGGTTGGAGTACGATATCATCCACCGAACCACTCAATGCGGGCTCTTGGTATCGACTCATCTTGGTTGTAGACAACGCCAAAGCGACTTTATTCCTCAATGACAAACCAGCGGGCGAGGTTCAGCTCAAGAAAAGAATCAAGTCAACGGCCGCTCCAATTACGCTGGGCGGCATATGGGACGCAGATCAGGTTCGCCAACCCTTTCTCGGCGCAATCGACGAATGCTTGATCGACAATCGTGTTTGGTCTAGCCAGGAGATTGCGGAAAGCTACCATCCTATCCAGGCCAAACACCAGATTCCTAAACTGGAAATACTTCCCTTATGGAATGAAGCTTTCGAGATTCCAAAAGCTTCTCAATTAACCCAAGTGGCAAATGTGGATTTCCACGTTATCAAGAAACAACGCCCCGATGTTGACCGTTGTAATTTCACCTTGGGCGTCGGTTTGATCTGGTATAAGAAGCGACTTTATGCATCGTACGGTTTTAATCGTGGAGAAGAAAACACACCAACAGAAGAAGCGCATGTTCGTTCGAGCGACGATGACGGGAAAACCTGGAGTGATCCCGTTGTCATGGATTCTGGTGAAGGTAGCCTCGCAGTAAGCCATGGAGTTTTTCTTTCTCATAAGGATCAACTCTGGGCGTTCATGGGTGCTTTTTATGAACACCCTAAGCTCTACCACCGGGTTCACACTCGTGCTTATCTGCTTAATGACCAAACGGAACAATGGGAACAGCGAGGTATCGTTGTTTCAGACGGCTTTTGGCCGATGCAGGAACCTCAACGCATGTCCGATGGAAACTGGATCATGTCCGGATTTCGCGTTGGTGGCCCCGATCTGCCTGTCGCAAATCTTCCAGCTGTTGCGATCAGCCACGGAGACGACTTTACCAAGTGGGATCTTATTGTCATCCCATCGGCCCCAGGCCTCAGCAGCAATATATGGGGCGAGTCGACGGTCATTGTCGAAGAAAACCGAATTCTCAATATTGCTCGCTTCGGAGCCAAACCCCTCGCTCTACTTTCAATCAGTAATGACAACGGTCGTACTTGGACTCCTACCACCATCTCCAACATGCCCATGGCGACCAGTAAACCTTACGCTGGAATACTCAGCAATGGGCAGCGTTACCTTGTGTGCACAACGACGGCCGACACAGGCGGTGCTCGCTCACCGCTGACAATCGCAGTAAGTAAACCCAACGAGTCGCTTTTCAGTAAAGTCTTCCTGATTCGCCATTCCTTGTCAGATCAAACTCCTGGTGTTTCTGCACCCAATGCTGACTTTAGTTACCCTTACGCTGTAGAGCATGATGGCAAGCTCTATATCGGCTATACCCATAAGAGCCATATCGCGAATGAATTAGCTGTCATTCCAATACGCAGCCTAGAAATTCCGGATTAACATGCATTTTGAATGCAACATTCCAGAGGCAATAATACTTCAGTATTGAGCGACACCGAATCCTTGACACCTCGATAAACAGCGTTATCAGGCTTCACTCACTGTCGATTTTGATCTCGTTCAATAGCCATTCGTTGACGATATCGTTAGACTGAACTTTGAGTCACATCCAATTCTGAGCATGATAAACGAACATCATTTTACGTCCGCGGCGATTTGATCAAGATCAACGATCTCCGCCGACTCCCCTGCATCGCGGACCAATTGACAAATCAAGTCGATCGTTTTCATTTCTGGATCAACAACACCCAGGCAGGAAGGGTGGGCAAGAAAATCGAAGGTCGCTTTGTTTTCGATCGTCCAAACAACAACGCGTCGAACCGCTTCCAGGAACCACTCAAGTTTCCACTCTCCGGTTCGAAAGGCCCCGATATCGCTGATGGGACTCATCGGAATTTCGATCAAGCCCGTTGGATAAACAAAGGGCTGCGCTTGCTTGCTCGCGTCGATTAGACTGGTAAAAACCGATTCGGTCGGTTCGACTTTAGCTGCTGTGTTGGCATGATTGGGATACAAACTGCTAACCCATTTGAAACCCAAACCTAAGAGCATCTGCTGGATATCTTCGCGTCCATGCAAACCTGTTGAAAAACCTCCAGGAGTACGAAAGCCACGATTCTCGATGTTAACTCTTTGTTTCAGGGCGATGGTTGTCAATCGAATATTATCGGAAATCACCTCTGCTGCAGTTCGGCCACTGATCAGCCAGGGGGCTCTCTGAAAGCGAAATTGTAGTTCCTGGGGTGACGTCGCCAGGACATTCACATGGTCGTAGGTATGATTACCAACAGGATGACCATCCCTGTGGATCGTCTGCAACCACTCGACGCTCGGTTGCTCCAAGACCCTTCCCACGCAGAAAAAGTGAATCTTGCCTCCTTGACTCTTTACTCGCTTCGCAGCTTCAACCGAGTACTTTTTCGTCGCATCATTGAGATTACCTTTCTCGAAATCCCAGTGCGTATCTTCACGACGTGGAAAATTACGGCTCATCTCCAGATCCAGAGTGATTGCTATCCGTGCCTTCGATTTTCCGATATTCGAACTCGCAGTTAGTTGTCGTTGTGCTTGTATCACTTCGGCGCCTGCCAAAACCATTCCGCCGGACAACTGTAACCATTTTCGACGCGAGAAATGTCGCCTACCTACATCATGCATTTCATTTCTACTCCGAGTCCAACTTTACCCAAGATACTTGTGTGATCAATTGATTCAGCGCTGCATAGGAAATCGCTGCATTGACCGCAAACCGTGGAGAAGTGTTTGAAGGAAATGTTGCCAATGATGCATCGGCCACTAGAAATACATTAAAATCTTTCGATAGGTTTTCATAACCTGCAGTGGTTCGGCAGTAACACATGTCGGTCGCATAACCCGTTAGCAAGATATGCCGCACGCCGTTGTTTTTAAGAAAGTCCCGCAGCGGTGCGTAACCTTCCGAATCGTAAATAACAATATCCTTCGGATCGACAGTGACCGATGTGCTAACTGGAATCGGCAAATCCCAAAAGCCTTCGTGATTGAATTTCGCTCCAGCGTCTAATCCCGGAAACTGTTTAAAGTAGTCGATGACTGGAGTGTCTTTACCAAGTTTTAATGACTCAGGAAGTGCCTCGCCGCGATAATCAAAATCCGACAACACTTTCCGCAGTTCTTTCTCCCCATCGGCTCTCTCACTGGCAGAAGGTTCCTCCTTAAAGGAGCGATAGACCTTCGTTCGAATCGGATCAGCGGAGCCGGGTAGGCTATACATGACGAAGGCAGCCCTACCCCTTAAGCGTTTTAAAAAAGGATCAATGACCTTCTTAGTATGGCCCGCGGCAAGCTCATTTTTCCTAGGCGTACAAAAATCAGCAACCCCATTAGGCTGAGGCGTTTTCCAACCCCATTGGTCATCGATTGCCCAGGGGTGCACCATGATGACGGCGGTCTCGGCCGAGCGGAGATGGTTGGGCATTTCGATGATACCCCGCGCATTGTACGAAAAACGCCATGCTCTTACGTGTAGATCGGCATCTGTATCCTGCACGATAGCTGGAGCTTCGAAATGCGTCTCTTCTTGAATCGGCTCAAAGTATTCCGGATAGTCAGCCAATAAAGGCTTTGGATTTTCAAGTTTCTTCAAGCTGTTTTGATACGAGCGAGCCGGTTCATCTCCCTTTGCTGGAACCATCGCTAGCAACAAGCAAACAAGAATTAATCCCAATGATCTCATGACAATTTTCCATTCTTAGAAACTTGATTGGAAAACGAGGTTCAGAAAATGAATCGAATCCCAAATATATCACGGATTCGATTGCAAATAAGCAAACAAATCTCTCAATTCAGACGGTTTGAGCTGCTGATACAGATTCTCTGGCATCAACGAAACGGAAGATTCTTTTATCTCCTCGACCTCGGACAACGGAATACTTTGCTTCTCTCCCTTTGCATCGACCAAAACCAGCATGGCATCGGTGCGTTCTGCAGGAAGGCCTGTCAAGATACGACCGCTCGTCGTTCTCACGATGATACTCATGTACTCTTTGCGGATCATACTGTTGGGATCCACCAAACTTATGAGCAAATAATCTTTATCATGTCGGTTCGCAGAAGTGAGATCAGGACCAAGCTTTGTTCCCTCACCAAACAACTGATGGCAAGTAGCACAATTTTTCTGAAAGATTACTTTTCCCGCTGATGCATCACCGACAGCGGCGCGAAGATCATTATTAAGCCTTCTTACTTCGGCAAGCTTCTCTTCCTTTGTCGCACCTTGTAGCTTGCCCCAATGCTTGATCACTAACTGATCCAACTCAGGCTTACCCAACAAAGCCACAGCTCTTACCTGTTCCAAAGCTACACTTGCCGCAGAAACCCTTCCATCCTCAACCGCTTCAAGCCAAATCGCAGCCGATTGCGGACGAGACAGTAGGACATTCAGAAGCGAAGATTTCAAGCTCTCAGATTTCTTCGCTAGATATAAATCCAATAGATTATTGGCTAAATCGGTTTCATCAAATTGAGCAAGAACTCTTACTCCTGCTGCTTGCACCACTTCGGACGTATCTTGCTCTACGAGTGCCAACACTGCACCAATCAGCGCATGATCGCCGTGAGAGCTCAAGATATTCAGCATCGCTACACGTTTATCGTCCATTTCATTAGCATCTAACGCTAACCTTGTAACGCGACCTAAGATCTCCTTATCACCAAGGGCCGAACCGATCTGAAGCAAGGCGAGATCATCCGGAGCACTCCTCCAATCTTCTCGGAGAAGTTTCATAAACTCTTCTTCGTTGGAAAGTTCGTTACTTTCGGACACACTTGAGGAGATCGCCCGTTCGGCTAGACCAAGACGGACGTGTGGCCACAATGCCATCCTCGCATTTCTGTCGGGCGCCGCTTTAAGAAGTTTTATTACGGCTTGCTCACCTTCAGGGCTAGCTTCAGCCGTGTATCGGCGAATTAGTCGCGTTAGCAGGAAATCTCGGCCTAACTTTGACTTCCATAAAGTCGGACGAACAAAACGCTTTAGCACTTCCTCACGTCCAGTCACGCTATGTTTTTCGACTGCCCACCACCAAAGCAATGGGAGATAAGGATCCTCGTTATCGATATCGCGATTAATATTGGCATTGATCATCGGCAGAGCGTGCTGTGCACTAAATCGTGCTGCACTGCAAGCTAGCTGTTGACGCACCGTTACTTCCGGTTCCTGCTCAGCCAATTCATCCAATCGATGAGCCATTTCGAGAGAGATCTCGCGCTGATCCCCAAGCAACCTCACTGTCCACGAACGTACTGATGGGTGAGGACTATTGAGTAACTGATTTGCAATGGTCTCATCGAAGCCGTCAATTATATGAAGTGACCATAACCACTCGAGCGCCATTTTTTCATCGATTTCTGATTTTGTATTCTCAGATAGCTTCAAACGCAATTTTAAGAAATCACTCTCAGCCGAATCCCTTTCAGATTGTCTATACCGTCTTACAATCTCACTGCGAGCTTTACGCACATACCATTGATTTGGATGACGATGAAGTTCGAGCAAACGGTCGATCTCTAGCTTGGTAAAATCCAAGGCTGATATCCTCTCAGCATCCCTCAGAGTGATGCGATAAATTCGACCGTTGGAACGATCCCACTGCGCATCAGGATCTGGATGCGCGGTACGTTCATCGTGCCAATCCGTTACATAGATTGCTCCCTCGGGCCCCAACGCAAGATCGGTCGGGGCGAACCACGTATCGGCAGACTTCAATAACTCTCCGCCATGCCGCGTTGCCACCGTCGAACCACGAGCGTCGATCGAATGCCACTGAACGCCGTGCCCCAACAAATCCCCTGCGATGTACTTCTCTCGATAGGATCCAGGAAAAAGATCTGCCTGGTAGACGATACCCCCAACAGTAACATGCCCACCCTGAAAATTCTGATGGGGAGCATGCTCAAAGTAGCCATAGGCAAATGGATTATGAAGTGCTCCATGTTTGGCAAAGGATTTCGTATAGTAGGCCCCTTGAACTCCGTGCAACAACGTGTACCCGCCGAAGTTGGTACTGTAGAAAAGATTTCCACTTCGATCGAAATCAAGACCCCATGAATTACCGCCACCTTCACAGAACAGTTCGAACTGGCGAGTTACCGGATGGTAACGCCATACCCCCTGCTGGAACTCGATACCACGTATGTTCGCTGTGACCGTACTTCCTTGACATCCATACAACCAACCATCGGGCCCAAAGATCAGCGAGTTAGCGACACTATGCGCGTCTTCCATCCCAAAGCCGGTCAATAAGACTTCTGGATCTGAGTCTGGAACATCGTCTCGATTTCGATCGGGATAAAAGAGCAGATATGGGACATTCAGTACGAAGACTCCACCATGGCCGAATGCAAATCCGGTAGCCAGATTTAATCCGCTGACAAAATCATGTCCCGCATCCATACGACCATCGCCGTCCGTGTCGCTGAGAATCGTAATTCGATCGGCGCCTTGCGGTCCATGCGGAGGGGGCTCCGGGACGCGATCGTATTTGGTGCGTGAGAAACGATCAACCGCGACACGATTCAATCCATTCGGATTGGGATATTGAAGATACTGAATTACCCACAGTCTCCCACGATCATCAAAATCAATCGCGACAGGCTGCCGAACAAGAGGTTCTGATGCGACAATTTCGGCAGAAAACCCATTAGGAACCTTCATTTTCTCAAGCGATTGCTCGGCCGTTAATCCCTGCCCCTGGATGAAGGCCCCACAATTTCCTAGGAGTAAGCTGAAACTGACCAAGCTTATAGCGGCAACTTTACACTTAACCATTACTTAATAACTGACCTTCCTTCGCAACAGCACTGAAAGACCTGCGGTGGCTAAGCCATTCGACCAGGCAACAGTGACTAACAACTCTAGGACAATTCCCAATCTCCATTGAGTACGGAGAACTTTACCCCCTGTGAGAATGGCTCTCGATTGTTGACTTAGACAAAAGCGACTGTCAAACAGTTTGCAAAGAAAAACAGCGGCGAATATCCAGTAACTTTCGCAGGCAAACAGGAAAGCTGGTAACGATTGTCAGGTGGAATCCAGTTGCAAAAAATGAGTCAATGTAATTCGGCCGCAGGTTGCCGACCTGGATGAATCAAGACAGCCCAGATGAAAGACAAATTACATGGAATCTTAAAGTCGCTCGACTAGGCGACCACTCTCTTGCAATACATTTGCATATACACTACACTTACGATCCGGGGGTTTGAGGCAGCATAAATCTACGCCGAGTTAAACAAAAGTTACTCCAACTATTTTCGGATCTTACATCGAGAGTAGGCAAACCTATTTCGCCGAAGTCGGATCTTTCTACCGCCGAACATTAGCTGAAGAGTGATACGTAAGTTTTCATCTTGGGGATAGATGCTTAGCTATGTTGATTTGCAAACTCTTGGCCCAGTGTACGATCGCAAGCGTTCCCCTGAGATTCAACGATTACAGGAATGTCAGGGCGTAAATAGTATCCAACAGTATCGATTCCTATCTTCCTTTGGATCTTCGATTTACTAAATGATGATCTTCCTCGCAAACGGCAAGTCATGAAAGAAAACGTCGCCTTGGCTATCCTTTCATCGACCAGCGATCTTTGAACTGACAATACACTTAAATCTTTTTCCCGTTAATTTACATTCACAATCAGTGACTAACTATCGTGTCTACTTCCACCACAAACAAACGACTTCCGGTTACCGTGCTCTCTGGATTTCTAGGAGCTGGAAAAACCACACTGCTCAATCATGTTCTCGCTAATCGAAGCGGTCTTCGCGTAGCAGTCATTGTCAACGACATGAGCGAAATTAATGTAGACGCAGCCTTAGTAAGAAATGGTGAAGCTAATCTTTCGCGAACCGAGGAAGAATTAGTCGAAATGACAAATGGTTGCATATGCTGCACGTTACGAGAGGACTTACTGGTCGAAGTCGCCAAACTCGCCCGCGAAGATCGATTTGACTACCTCTTAATCGAATCGACTGGAATCAGCGAACCGATGCCTGTCGCGGAAACCTTCACGTTCGAGGACCAAGAAGGCAATAGCCTCTCAAAGCTTGCTGACCTAGATACGATGGTCACCGTGGTCGATGCCGCTAACTTTATGAACGAGTACCGATCCTACGACGATCTGACCGATCGCGGGCTTGGTCTCAACGAGGAAGATAAACGAAATATTGTTGACTTGCTTGTTGACCAAGTTGAATTTGCCAACGTGATCGTCATCAACAAGACAGACCTAGTCACTCCCTTTGATCTGGAACAGCTCACGACCTTGATTCGCAAGCTCAATGATCGAGCCAAAATCATTCACAGCACTGAAGGACGCGTGCCTCTGAACCAGGTACTGGGAACAGGACTATTCTCCCTAACCGAAGCAGAACAACAGCCTGAATGGTTGGCCGTTCCTCGCGGACAGGAATCTACTGAAACTGAGGAATACGGCATATCAAGTTTCGTTTTTCGAAGCAGACGACCTTTCCATCCTCAGCGACTTTCAGATGCACTGGATGCAAATCTGGAAGATGGCATGTTCACAGGTGTGTTGCGAAGCAAGGGAATCGTCTGGATTGCATCGAAAAATGATTGGGCCTACGATTGGTCGCAAGCAGGTTGCTCTATTCGCATCGACCCTGCTGGATATTGGTGGTCGGCAGCGCCAGAAGATCATTGGCCGGATGATGAAGAATACATTGCGAATATCAAGTCCGAATACGAAGGTCCCTACGAGGATCGAAGGCAGGAACTGGTATTTATCGGCAACGCCATGGAAGAGTCATCCATACGTGAAATCTTGGAGAACTGCCTTCTGACCGATCTCGAATTCGCCGAAGGTCCGGAGAACTGGGCTCAACTCAGCGATCCTTTTCCAGCTATCGAAGCTGACGAAAGCGAAGAAGACACATCCTCGCCTTCGGAATAGGGACTTCTGTCGCCTGAGGTTCGATTTAAAGATTCCAAGCATCGCTAGATCGCACGGGGTTGGAAATGCCAGAAGAGCAAACCACGAAATTGCCGGTAACTGTATTATCGGGGTTTCTTGGCAGTGGAAAAACTACATTGCTCAATCATGTACTTTCCAACCGAGCGGGTCTTAGGGTTGCCGTCATCGTCAATGACATGAGTGAAATCAATATCGATGCTCAACTCATTGCCGGGGGCCAAGCGAAACTCAGCCGGACAGAAGAAAAGCTGGTCGAACTGACCAATGGCTGTATCTGCTGTACGCTTCGCCAAGACCTCTTCCTCGCGATCGCAAGCCTCGCAAAGGAAGGACGATTTGATTATCTGCTAATCGAATCAACAGGTATCTCTGAACCTGCGCCGGTAGCAGATACCTTTACATTCGCCATGGGAGAGGGTGTTGTTCTCGCGGATATTGCGGAACTCGACACCATGGTCACAGTCGTTGACGCTGCGAATTTTTTAAACGATCTTCGGATCGGCAAAGATCTCCAGAGCCTGGGTCGAGCCGCAAGTGAAAACGATCAACGCACCGTCGCCGACCTTCTGATTGAACAGGTTGAATTCGCTAACGTCATTGTTATCAACAAAACCGATTTGGTCGACGATGATACCGTTGCGACGGTCGAATCATTCATCGATCAACTCAATCCCTATGCGTTGAAATTAAAGAGCACTTTCGGCCAAATCACCGCGCAAGACATTCTCGGAACGGGTCGATTCGATTTCGAAATCGCCAAGCAGAGTAAAGGTTGGCAGCTAACCCTTCGAGGAGACGGGGCTAGTGAAGCGGAGGAATATGGTGTTACCAGCTTCGTATTTCGTGCCCGCCGTCCTTTCCATCCGCAGAGATTCTATGAACGACTGAGCGAAGAATGGCGAGGTGTATTGCGCAGTAAAGGATTTTTCTGGCTAGCCACTCGTCTTGATAAAATCGGAGTATGGTCCCAAGCAGGGCGCACAGCTAGACTAGATTTCGGAGGGTTTTGGTGGGCCGCAGTTCCCCCTGAGTACTGGCCCGATGTTCCCACGATTCGTCAGCAGATCTCCGAGAGGTGGAATGATTCTGTGGGCGACTGCCGTCAAGAACTGGTTTTTATAGGTATTGGCATGGACGATGTGGCACTGTACGACTCACTCATCGAATGCCTTCTTACCGACGAAGAAATGGCCAAAGGGCCAGAGCACTGGGCAACCTTTCAAGACCCCTTTCCCAAATGGAATCGATCGCTCGAAGATCTGCTAATCAACTATCACCAATGAGCCATCGCGACTCCAATCGATGACTCTTATTAAACCAATACCTTGAGCTCATCATGAAGACTGTTCGCCTAAGCCCCTTCTCTCAAGAGCGATATGGCATCCTGATTGCAATATTTTTTCTACTCTGCTTTCTCTGGGTGAATACATCGTCGCTGCCTGCACAGGAATCGAAGCCGAATACCACTGTCGCTCTCACTCGCCATGAAAACGCTATACCTAAGTCAGAATTTTTTGCCGTTGATTCGTTAGCGCCAGATCAGCGACTTCTCTCTGAGGAATTATTCAGCAAGGCCCTTCAAAGCGAAGCGTTTTATACGCTAGTTGGGCAATTGAAACCTGTGTCGGAAGGATTTTGGAGTAGCTATTTCGATATCGAGCGGCCTGACCTTTCCGAAATTGAGCGAGTGCGAATGGCGTTAAAGTCCTGGCACTCTCCTAACCTCTTCTTCGCTGACGTCTTAGTGTACGATGCGGCACTGAATGGTCGACGCTATGCTTCGGCCTATGTCGTACACTTACCTAGCCTCAACTCGCTTATCGATCAGCATCATGATTTCTTTGCAAAGCTTGGAGTAACATCGAGTACACCACCAGCGGAAGTCCTTTTGACGATTGAGCGGTGTACTCGGCCGGACGATCGCTGGAGAGGATTTGGCTTAATCTTCGGCTACCCTCAGTATGCAATCGATTTTTTTGTCTCGGCGGGACTTCACCAAAGAGAGACCGGGGAATTTGTAGAACGGGACTTTCGGCAGGTTCCAACTCCAGGAAGCCAGAGCGGTCGATTCGTTTACGCCGTTCCAAAACTGAGCCCCCTTCACCCACTAGATATTGCGTTTCAACGCCGGTCGGTCGCATTGCTGGAAGAATATCGAAAACGACAGAGTGACCCTGCCAACTCAAAAAAGGACTCCATGGAACTACTTCGGGAATGGATGGATTCTGGAGATGGCTTTTGTCATCCCCAACATCTCGTCGCTAAACTTCCGAAACGATCCGATGCGGAACTTGATGCCGATATCGCGAAGTGGACGCTACCTAAAAAACGTCCACCCAAAACGTTATTCAGCCATCTCTTCGTTGTTCTCGATCAAGACGACTTCGCTGCACTCCGAAGTTCTGCATGGATCAGGGATCGCTTTGCAGTATCCGATCAAGGTGTTCCAAAATTTGAAGATATCGACGACGATTGCAAGGTGATCCACCTGATAGGTCAAGATACGTTTCTCACATTCTTGGCACCCAACAATCCAAGCCAGTACCCGATCGGAAAGATTGGCCTCAATTGGTCTGTCGAAAAAGTTGGGGAGATTGATCTTGTGCAGCAGTTTTTCAACGATCCCATACCGCAAGATCTCACCAAAACCCTTAAGACTTTCAATAACGGTACAAAGGATACTGAATGGTACTACTCTCTTCAGCGTTCATCGTTCATTGATCCCTCAGCGGAATGGCAATTCAGCGAGTATCACGCCAATTTCATCCCAACTCTTTTTCCCGACAAACAAGCTGACAATATTCGAATCGCTCGTCGAGATTTTCTTGAGTCAAGGTTTAATCAAGATAGGCTTTTCAAAAACATAACAAGCCTCACTCTCAAACTACCACGTATTACTGCTAGCGCTTTACGAAACGATCTTGAAAAGGTGAATTGGACTTTTGATCAGTTCGATTCGCGTACCTGGGTCCTAAAAGGTCCTGAATTCCAACTGATGATTAAGGTAAACGACGAGAACGATAAACCACGACTATCTTCGATCGGATTCAGCACCAACTCCGATTCCTCGATCATATCACCTATTCGGATCAATGATGACATTGAAATCACCGTTGACGGGAAGGGGGCAGGGTGGATCGATTGGAAGAACAATCAATAAAGAATTCCATCTCTTCACTTTGCGTTCAATCGGCAATTGATCACATCATAAGCCTCCGCGAATTCGCGAAGGTGTTAAGGAATTGGAGTAACCATTAGTAGCCGATGGTATTCTGACTGAGCCTTGCTGTATCAAGTTGAGCGAGTACTTCTCGACCTTTTTCGGTCATCATCCTCAATTCGCTACCAATCGCAATAAACTGCATTCCCTGCTCGGCTCGCATCAACGCAGATGGTGCATCCATCACATGCATGCCCGTTGGAGTACCGGTTTTTTTACCGATATCGACCACTTGCTGTAAAGCAGCCTGAAACTGCTCTTCGGTCGCCTCACTCCCATCTGACCGCCGCATTTGAGCTCGCAAATCCACTGGACCAACGAAGATCGCGTCAACACCTGGTAGCGAGTAAATCCCTTCCGCATTTGCTATTCCTGTTGGACTCTCCGTTTGCAAAATCACCAGGATTTCATCATTCGCATTTTTAAAATACTCACCGGACGAACAATCAAAGTTGAGAGCACTGAGACTCCCACCTAAACTTCGATTACCCACCGGAGGATACTTCGCTGCGCGAATCGCAATCTGAGCTTGTTCAACCGTATCAACCATCGGCACTACAATACCAAACGCCCCAGCATCGAGTACTCGTTTAATGTAGTCATGTGTTCCCTGCGGCACTCTTGCTAATGGTACACATCCTGAATCTGCAATAGCGCCGAATACGAGCGAAGCCTGATGTAAATCAACAGGAGCATGCTCAAGGTCTAACGTAAGCCAGTCGTATCCCATTCTCGCCATAACACGCGCGGCAAACACATCTCCCAAGCTCAACCATGTTCCAAAAGTTGGCTTTCCCTCTTTGAGAAGTCTCTTGATCCTGTTAACTCGCATCGGCCTACCTTTGCATTCCTAAAATCATGATGTTCGTTTACTTGAATACCACTCGCGGTTGAGCCGCAAAACTTATCGACCAACCAATCAGAAGTCACACCTCGATCGCTCTTTCGGAATTTCATTGAGCAAGCAGTCAGGTCGCTCGCCTCGCAAAGCTTGCAAAGCATGATGCACGGCCATTTCATAAAGTCGATGATGACCTGCCCACGTATGACTAGCAATATGATCCGTAAATACTACATTCTCCAATTTGAGCAGAGGATTATTTCCGTTCACAGGCTCTTTCTCAAACACATCCAATCCAGCACTTCCCAAATGACCACTTTGGAGAGCATTGGCTAATGCCGCCTCATCGATCAACGAACCGCGGGCAGTATTGACCAGAATTGCTCCTTTCTTCATCTGTCCCAGGGTACTTGAGTTTATCAAATGCCGCGTCGCTGGCGTCGCTGGTGCATGAAGTGAAACGACATCCGACTGACTTAACAACTCCTCTAGATCTCCCGCTTTCAGAATCCCCATCTGCTTCGCTTGCTCGTCGGTCAAAATGGGATCATACGCCATAACTCGCATACCAACGGCTTGCATAATCTCAGCAACTTGGCTTGCGATACGACCGAGCCCAACCAGCCCGAGCACTCGCCCTTTCAATTCCATCCCCTTGAGTCCGAAGAAATCGGTATGCCAGCGTCCACGACGAACTTCGCGGTCTGCATAGGCAATCGTCTTGGCTGCAGCGAAGATCAATGCCACCGCGTGCTCGGCAGTCGATCTTGTTGGACCATGAGGCGTGTAGCAGACGGAAATACCGCGTTCGGTTGCCGCTTTAATGTCAATATTGTCGTAGCCAACACCGATACGCGACAAAACTCTTAACTTAGGAGCACGGTCGAACCTGTCAACATTCCACGCGGCGCCCGGATCAAGCGCCGCATCGCATGTCGCCAACTCATCGATCGACGCGCCAGGACCGATAATTGTCGCAACTCCTTGCAATATAGGAAGAACACTCTCAAGAGGTGTCTCATCGACCCAAATCCGAAACATCTTTCTCGCTCCAGTCTCTACTGCTTTTCTTTACCTTCTTTTTCACTCGCTGAAATGCTCTTATAGAACCATTTTTTATCAACGACGGCAACACGCAGATCGATCACATCCTGCATTCGCCAGTCGGGTAGATACTCACAAGTCCAGTAACTAATGATGGCTCGTCCATCGCTGGTAAATCGACAATTCGGATTAGAAAATGCGCGTTGCGGATCGGTTTCGATATCTTGTATCCCAATCCAAGTTTTGCCCTGATCCTTGGAGATCGCCGAAGTTAATGGACTTCGTTTTCCAAAATGGGAGCGAAACGAAGGATCGTAACTGTGATTCCAAATCATCAGCAAGTCATCGGTTCCAGGAATCTTTGTCAATTCAGGACAAGACTCCGGCGACTCCAAATCACTGGCCCATGGTTCACTCCACGTTGCCCCCTCATCTTTGGACTCGGATAAATACAACTTTCCCAACTGGTTGCGCATCACCATCAGCACTCGTCCATCGCTAGTCTGCTCGACATGTGGTTCCATAGCTCCTCGCTTTTCTAAGACAATCCGGGAACTGGAGACCTTCCAGGATAAACCATCATCGTCGCTGTAAAGAGTTGTTGCCGAGTAGGGTCCCGTCTCAGCCGCTTTACCGGGCTGTGGCGGATTGGCTGGCAAAAGCAAACGCCCCGAGGAAAGCCGCTTGATCGTTCCATTGCAGAGTGAAAAATCTTGCCTGGGAACAAACTCTGAATGCGACTGAAATGTTTTCCCTTGATCGCTCGACTTCCATACGTAATTGGTCAGCGAACCGGCGCGATGCTGCCGCATGAAGATCAGCAGAATACCGCCGTCCTTTGCGCGTATCAAATTGGGCGAGTAAACATTCATGTCCCCTGCTGTCGTCTCAGTAACGACTCGATGCATTCCCCAACTCTGCCCTCCGTCAGCAGACTCTTGCGCGACCAATCGCGTCTTCGCAAAATCACTTCCATCGCCCGAAAACTCCATGTAGACCAATAACAGCCTTCCATCATCGAGTTCAATGACGTCTCCCTCGCTCTTTCGAGTGAACTCCGAAGTGCTTTTAGCGACCGTAACTACCTTTGGCTTTTCGATATCCTTCGGAAGCGATGGAAAAGGTTGCCAGTGCCCAAACATCGCGCAGTATCCAGTCGGAACGTTGGTTACCGGCCATACCGTTTTGGCATCAATTGTTCCTACATACAATTGCATCACTCCGCTTCGATCTGAACCGAACAACAGCCATTGGCCGTCAGGCGACAGCGATGGATGATAGTGCCTCGTTCCAGGTTGCGAATGAGTCAAATGGGTTACCGTTCCTTGAAGATCAACGCAATGCAATTCAATACTCTCATCCACTTTCGCGGTGTAATAGACCTTCTTACTGTCAGGAGACCAAACCGGTACATCGCTACTCTCACTGTGGAAGTCGGGGTACTTCAGTCGTTCGACGACACCGCGATAGCCGTTTCGACTGGACAACTTACGAAGTCCTGATCCATCGCGTTTTACAATATGCGGATGGCAATCGTAGTGCTCGCCAGAAAGAAACATTAGCCACTGGCCATCAGGCGACCACTGCGGTACAAAATTAAAACTGTTCCCAGTCGCAATGTGTCTTTTTTCACTTCCATCTCGGTTCGATACATACACCTGATAGTTTTCGTGGTAACTGATTAGTTTTCCATCGGGAGATGCGGTATAACCATACGCGAATCCCTCCCCGTTACCTGAGACATCACGTTTGTTTCGCCCATCGAAATCCATCGTATATGGTTTAGAAACGCCGTTAATCAACGGAGTAAAACCATAACCGCTTCCATCCGGCAGAAAGAACAAGCCCGTATTGTAAATACTGACTCGATCAACTTCTGTGAGGTTCTGAATGTTGCCCGATTCAACATCAAGCAAACATGAATCAACCAGCCAACCTTCAGTCATTCGAAAAGTTTTATTGGCTCTCTCCCATGCAGCATTTTCTGGGCTTTCCCATAAGCTCAGCACGACCGCCTTCTTACCATCAGGAGACCATCCAGCGAATTGCGTCCAGTTATTTTCTTTAGAAATCAATTCCTTGCCGATCTCTTTTCGCGACTCCCCATCAGCCTGAACCATAAATGCACGACCTGTGCGCCAATTCTCAAACTGTCCTTCTGGCAGATCATTTCGATGTTCCGTATATCCGATCCAGTACTTCGGCTTCGAAGTCTCCAATTCGCTTTGCGCGACCACTGGATTTGTCGCTCGTGAAATCGTTAACAACAGAAGACCTAGGATAACTTTCGAGCAAGATCGCATATCGGTGACTTTCAATTACGCCCACTCTAGGGACTAGGTAGCTGTCGATATTTCAGCTTCTTAGAGGCGAAGCAGGGTAGGATTACAATCCAATCTAGGATTTCCATATCTAAAATTTCAGACTTACTGAAACATCTCGAGACAGACCGAAATCCTCTCGAGAGATTTTTGATCACAAATCGAGAAGCGACGCTGCCCTCTATAAATCGTCATTGAAACAAACGATGAATTTAAGCCCAGGTCACAGCACCTTTGGGCTCGGTCAGCAGAATACCCTGCAAGAACTTGATTGCTTTCTCAAGACCTTCTCGCGATGTCATCAAACTATCTTCATGTTCGATCGACAATGCATGGTCATATCCCGTCATGCGCAGCGCCGAAATAAAATCGCACCACATTTCTCGAGAGCTTCCGTAACCCACAGTGCGGAAAAGCCAAGCTCGATTCAATTCATCGCTGTAATGCTTCGTATCCAGAACTCC
>Ga0315900_10000435_pt1 | contig 74220 bp, 73 predicted proteins | sample LakEriMetagenome_FD_203521 | JGI IMG/M metagenome (GOLD analysis project Ga0315900, IMG submission 203521) | Freshwater fungal communities from buoy surface, Lake Erie, Ohio, United States - Buoy 12 MA114 | ecosystem: Environmental > Aquatic > Freshwater > Lake > Lake biofilm | place: USA: Lake... | reverse complement strand
GAACATTTACCTGCTTGAGACAGCCAAATCTCCTGACACTGCATGACCAAGTTTTCGAGCTGCCTGTCCTCCTTGGTCTTTGGCCGCACTCGAGCAGGCGGCAGTTTTCTTTTTCAGGAGTCCCCACTTATCAGCGCGTTGAGGTTGTGTCAACCCTCACATACCTCCTGATCGCCTTACCAAGATGCTGGCAATATGCAAGAGTTTCAGCCGCAGGCGGGATAGAAAAGAATTCAATCCTCAAAGAGTTCCGCCACCACAGAGTAGTGAGCAGTGTTGGATCGCAAAGATCTTGAATCCACAAGATCGTAGCAAGAGTGCGCAGCGATCCCCTATCCCCATCTCTGCCCCGAGTCGAGAGACTAGGTTTTCGAGTAGTCGGTGATGGGCTAGAACCATCAACGTAAAGAAGATGACAGAGTCAAAAACTCAAGGGATCCAATCGTCAACAGATCAAGAGTTGCTGGTATCTTCGGACATTGTTGTAGTGATTTACGGGGAGAGAATGGTAACATTCAAGTTATTAGGTTGTGTCCAAAGACTCACTCCTACTGTGGCAGACGGCTGCTTCGCGATTGATCGAGACTGCTGCAGATGCCCGAGGCATGAGCGATGCTGCAGTTGTGTGCTCTCCGTAACCGCTCCACGGATTGCAGCCGAATGCTGGTGCTAGAATTAAGCAAATAACTTTTACAGCAATCAATTGAAAAACAGCTTTTTTCGCTATCAAGAGTCGTCAGCACTACCGCCGCTGGCCTGGTGTGCAGTCGTCGAACGCAACAATCCACAGATTACGATCCAACATGGGCCGGCTGTGGAAGCACACCCGCAATTCTTTGCCGAAGCTGCCTGGAGTGGCAACTTCAACCTGGAGGGTCTGCATCACGCAACAACAGTATGCGGAACTGCAGGGTTGCAGATACAAGAAGAAGTGTTATTCCTCACGGGGTCTTCTCAATGTTCTCCCTTGTTCACGGTTCGAGGACGCGATAGTGTTTATATCTCTAATTCGATGATTTATGCTTTGGTGGCAGCCGGTGATCAACCCGACTCCGCCTATCCTTTCTACGCCTATGACATCCTGAATGCTTATCGGCAGAGATTGTCTGATTACTTATCAGGTCGCAACGCCATCGGGTCTGTCGTGCTGCCAACGGCCAAGGGGGCAGAGCTACGTATCCACTTTCTGGCCAGGCTTGTTCTGAGCTCTGACCTGCAGTTCAAGATTCAGCCCATTCTTGTGGACCAGCCACCTGAGTGCTATTCGTCCCTCAAGCGCCATCTGGACGAAACAGTCAGTGCTGTGTTGGCGAATGCGGCCGCCACCACCAGGCGGGTGCAGTATGAAAGTTTTTTGATGATTTCCAAGGGTTATGACTCGCCAGCACTCGCGAGCCTGGCAGCAGGCAAGGGATCTGACCTTGCTGCCACCGTAGTCGATCATCGCCAAGCCGATCCCAGCGCTGACAGCGGTATTGAAATTGCATCGCTACTGGGCTATCAGTGCAAAACTGTTGATCGCTGGGATTATCTGCAACAAGACTACAAAATACAAGCAGAGTTTGCGTGGCAGACATTTGCGCCAGCTCTTTCGTTTCAATCGCTAGCGACAGATCTTAACAAGAAGATCTTATTTAGTGGCGTTTATGGTTACGCGTGGCAAGAATGGCAGCCCTTTCGTTCTGTAGAGAGATCTCCCTACTTCCGAACGATGATTGCGGGACTAGGGCAGCTGGAGTTTCGACTCCGTGCCGGCTATCTGGTGTTCGCCGTTCCTTCCATCGGTATTCCCCACACGACCGCCTGGAATGCCATTAGTCGCTCTGAGGAGATGGCCCCCTGGCGACTCGGCGGTTCCTACGATGCCCCGATCGCCAGGCGTATTGGCGAAGAAGCTGGGATTCCGCGCCAGGCGTTCGGCATCAAAAAAATGGCAACCAGCCAGGTTCGCCTGTTTCGGCCAGGTTCGATGAGTCCCGAAGCTCTGGATCGCTACCGGAGTTTTCGGCGTTTCCTCCACTCGCGAGTGCCCAGGTTAATGTTTATGTTCTGGCGTTTCTGTCATTTTGCAGACTCTCGCTTGTGGGTCCTGTTGTATGGAACTCCAAAACGCTGTGAATTTTTCCTCAAGCTTCCCTGGAAACTCACCATTGTATCTGGAGAACGACAGTTGCTGCCGTGGAGCTACAGTTTTATGTTGCAGTGGTCATTTCAAGAAATTAAAGATCGCTATCTAGCCTCTGCTCCCAAGGACTATTCCCACTAATTCCACCATGTCACTAGCAACCACTCCTGATTACGACACAATCATCATCGGTGCCGGGGTCACGGGCGCATACTGCGCTTACTTTCTTGCGGGTCGGGGACAGAGAGTTGCTTTGGTGGATCCTGGGCAGGCTACCGCCAAGGCGTCTTGCCGCAATCCAGGCGGGATCAACCCATTGCATGGGCCGGGGATTCCCGGGTTCATGCAAGCGTTTGCGATGGATGCCTACAACATCCATGCTTCACACCATCAGCGAATCTCACAACTGGCTGGCTTTGAGTCAAGTTATCGCAGGGTCCAGCGCTATGAAGTAGCTTTCACATCGGACCAAGTCTTATCGCTTGAAAAGCAAAATCGGCTTTACAACGATAACAACGGATTTTCAGCTGCTTTTATTGAACCAACTGATCTTCTAGAGCTCGATCCCCTTGCCAACCACAGGATCTGTGCAGCCCTTCTGCTAGAAGGGAATGCGCAGGTCGACGGCTACCTCTATACCGAGGCCGTCCTCGCGGCCGCCCAACAGCTCGGTGCCACGCTGCTGATTGGTTCCGTGCGGGGATTGCAGCGGGTTGGCGATTATCTGCAATCGGTGCTCCTTGCGGATCAGCAGGTCAGCGCCGATCAGATTGTGCTTGCGGCTGGTGCCTGGACGGGGCGTCTTACGGCCATGCTGGAGTCACCTTTGCCCGTTGAACCCGTGCGTGGTGATCTGCTGCGGATCCGCCATCCACAGCGGCGCGTGTCTCACCACCTCACCTGCGGGCCGTCAGGCGTCTATGCCACTGACAACGGTGACATTTTGATCGGGGGGACCCAAGAGTCCGTTGGATTTGATAATTCACCCTCTGAAACCTCTCGCGAAAAACTATGGGTACAAGCAGAGCAGCTGGTTCCCGAAATCCGCAGTGCTGATCTGCTGGAACAGGTCATTGGCTTCAGACCCACGACCCCAGACCTCCAGCCGATTGTGGGCCCCATTCCCGGTCTCAGAAATGTTCACGTCGCCAGTGGTGGGTGGTCCAAGGGAATGCTATTGGCTCCGGCCATGGCTCTCTCCGTCTGCGACTCAATCGCGCCCGTGGACGGACGCGCCCGCCACGCGCATCCCGAGCAGTTAAATGTTCAACGCTTCTTGTGAAGTCCAGCAATGTGTGCTAGAATCTCCTGAATTATCTGCGTGTCTCATGCGTCTCTTGTGCAGTCAATGCGGATGGGATGCAGGCGAAGCCGCTAAATCCTTCTGTGATTATTGCGGCGGCATGATGGATGTCAGCTACGATCTGTCCAGCGTTGTTCTGCATAACAGCAGCAATCCATATAAACGCTTTCGAGAGATACTGCCTGTCCGCCATGGCGATCACTACCCTTCAGATGCTGCCTATACACCAGTCGTTCACGCCCAGTCGCTTGGCGCCCTGATCGGCCTGGATCATCTTTATCTGAAGGACGAAACAAAAAACCCTACCGGTAGCACAAAAGATCGCATGGCTGGCGTGTCCCTCCCGTACCTTAACGAGCGGGGAGTCACAGCCTTCTGCACATCTTCGACGGGGAACAGTTCAACGGCTTATGCGCGGGCGATTGCTCGTTTTCCGCACATGCGTATGTTTCTGTTTACGGCAGAGCGTTTTCAGCATCGCGTGCAGCACACTGATTCTCCCAATATTGTCCACTTTGTCCTCCGAGGTGCCACGTTCACCGAAGCCTTTGAGTATGCCGGTCAGTTCGCAAGCTTGAATGGGTTGCACTCTGAGCGCGGCTTCTTCAATCCCGGTCGGCGAGAAGGCCTGAAAACGGCCTGGATCGAAGCCAACGAACAGATCCCTCAACCCATCGATTGGTACGTTCAGGCTGTATCCAGTGCCATGGGTGTGTACGGCACCTGGATGGCGGCCAAGCAGCTGGAAACATTGCGGCCCGGACGCCGCCCGCCGCATCTGCTCTGCGTGCAACAGCAAAGCTGCTCGCCGATGGTGCACGCCTGGAGTGAAGACTCTCCGACGATCGAGCCCCACCATCGCGTTGCCCAACCCGATGGAATCGCTGATGCCATTCTTCGTGGTGATCCAACAAGGGCTTACCCCCATGTCCGTAGGATCGTCAAGGAGAGTGCCGGTGACATGGTGTCTGTTTCCGAATCCGAGATCCGCAGCGCCCGTCAGTTGGTTGAGGACAACGAAGGAATCACTCCTTGTTTCTCGGCATCTGCAGCCGTCGCTGGTTTGATCCGACAACGCCAAGAGGGACAAATCAAGGCGGAGGAAACGATCCTGATCAACCTGACAGGTCGTGACCGATCGGCGATGGTGTCTCAACAACCTGGCTCTGATTCTCTGAAAAAGGCAGTCATGTTGGAGCGCGATGGTGGCTCCTACCGACCAACGAGTCCGATCGACGCCGAGATCGCCAACCTTCGCTTCCATTAATGTTAGCAAATGTTGTACGAATTCACACCATCAAGTTCTGTGGCACCGTCGGACGATCTGCCTGCTAACTCAGGCACGCAACCCTCCTTGCTCAGGCGCCTCTCTGCAGCTGCCGAGCGCTATTCAGATCGGGTCGCGATGACATTCGACCAGAGCTCGCTCACCTATGCAGAATGTGCAGAGCAGATTGGGTGCGCAGCGCGTGGCCTTGCATGCCGTGCTTATAGCAACCAGTCTCGCGTCGCCATCCTGCAGGATCAAGGGCATGCCCCGGTCCTGGCTTCACTCGCCATCCTGCAGAGTGGCATGATTTTTGTGCATCTTGATAGCAGAGATCCCAAGGATCGATTGCGCAAAATTATCGACGACTGTAAACCATCGCTGATTATCACGTCCCCTGAACACCTCACCACTGCAGAACAGATACGCGGTGATGCGGAAACGGTGCTCTGGCAAGACCTTTTGATTCAAGGCCGCCAGTCTCCTCGTCTGGCCCCTGGCAAAGAATACTTTGACGAGATTGCCTATCTGGTGTACACATCTGGATCGACGGGAGTCCCCAAGGGCGTCCTGCAGACCCATCGCAATCTCTTGCACTTTGTCGATGTTTATAGCCGTAGTCTCTCGATCGATAGCAACGATCGGCTGACGATGTTTTATTCGCTCAGTTTCAGCGCGGCCAATATGGACATCTTCTCTGCATTGACGCATGGATCGACTCTTTGCTTTTATGACCCACGGCGCCGAGGGCTGGCGGAGCTAGGGCCATGGCTGGCGGAGCAAGGAATCACGGTCCTCCACGCGGTTCCATCCTTGTTCCGCGCTTTGTGCAGTGATGGCTGTGATGCGAATACGCTGCGGTCGATTCGAGCCATAGACTTGGCCGGTGAGCCGCTGTACGGAAAAGACCTGAAGAGAGCCAGAGAGCTGTTTGATTCGAAATGTCGCATCTATAACCATTACGCCCAGACTGAGGCCAGTGTCATTGCCATCCATGAGCTGGTGGAAGCGCAGACGCTGCTGGAAGACTCGCTCCCGGTCGGGCGTGCGGCTGCAGGCATGGCGATCGACGTGGTCGACGAGAGTGGAGGCGCGCTACCCGCCGGATGCATTGGCGAGATCGTTCTCACCAGCGATCATCTCTCCCCAGGCTACTGGTCTTCGGCATGGGCAGAGCGACTCCAGTCTGTGACCCCGTCTCAGCCCGAAAAACGTCGGTTTGCCACTGGTGATCTCGGCATTATTGATGCTCATGGCATCCTTCGTTGCACGGGTCGATCGAATCAACGGGTCAAGATCAACGGACAATCCGTTTTTCTTGGCGAAGTGGAGAAGGCTTTACATCGGTTCCCAGAGGTCAGCCAATGTGTCGTTGTTGCCCGAGAAGATGGTGATGCGCCGTGGCTCTGCGGATTCATCGAACCGGAGCGATTGACAGCCGCTGCCACGATCAACGTGGCGTCGATCCGGCGCGGGCTGGCTGATTCTCTGCCTGCCTACATGATTCCAAGAGAACTGATCGTGCTTGAGGCGCTACCCCCTAATCGCAATGGCAAGATCGATCGTTTGGCCCTCAGCCAGCTCCCATTGGCGGAGGCGCGTGCGCTGGACAGCCAGGAGGGTGCCGACGATGCACTGCCCCAGGAGATTGCTGATCTGTTTGGCCAGCTGCTGCAACAATCGGGGATCAGCCTTGATGCCAGCTTCTTCGAGCTCGGCGGCGATTCGCTCAAGGCTCTCCAGCTGCATCAACAGCTCCAAGCCCGATACGGCTGCCCCATCCCCCTCGAGCAGTTGCTGGCCTCCGCCACACCGCGCTACCTAGCGACCCTGATCACTGGCTCCACGGCTAGCTCGACCGGAGCTGCACTGCCACTCACACTCAATTTGAATACCGGCGGCACGAAACCACCGTTATTTCTGGTTCATGGCGCCACTGGCCAGGCGATGGTGAGTCCAAAGTTTGTCGAAGCGATCGGCCATGACCGGCCCTTTTACGCCTTCCAGGCAACCGGTCTGGACCGCAGTCGCAAGAGCCACTACTCCATCCCTGAGATGGCGACCTGCTACGCCGACCTGATCGAGGACACCTTTCCAGAGGGCCCCATCCATCTGGTTGGTCTGTGCGTCGGAAGTTACCTCGCTGTTGAAATTGCCCGCCTGTTGCGGCGCCGCGGACGTTCCCTGTCCCCCCTGCTGCTGATTGATCCCCTGCCGCGCAATCCAGGCAACATTCGCTTGTCCTGGATGTGGCGCCGTTGGTTGCCCCGCCGGCGATCCTCCGATCTCAGCTCCATTCGCGAAAGGCTGCGTCGGCGTGCGGCACAAGGGAGGAGTGTGCTGGCCGTTCATGACGACAACGCCATGGAAAAGGCAGCCTTCGTGACCCAGGACTTCACCGACGCACTCCAGGAATTCCGGGCGAGGCCCTTTGATGGGCCGGTGATTCTGATGCTCAGCCAGGAGCGTGCTGAGATGATCAAGTCGCGCCGTTCCACCATTCGTCGTTGCCTGCGCCATGTTCAAGCCACCCATGTTGTGGCCGCCAAGCACACGGAGGTCCTCGCCGAAGAACGCGACTCGCTGTTTCCGGTGCTGCACGAAGTGGTGAAATCCCTTGATCTTGCCCAGCAGGCGCGCGGATGATGACGCCACAGAAACACCCAAAACTGGTTGTGGTCACCCAGTTCCCGTGGGGACTTGGCCATCGGTTTTACAGCCACCTTCGCCCCGATCCAGCCGTCATCAGCCTTCCGTGTGAATTGATGATCGGGCGCGCTGGCCAATGGTATTGGCCCAACCTTGATGCTTTGCCGCGGCATCCATCCATCGGTGATGCCGATCGCGCGTTCGACCACCTGCAGGAAGCGCAACTGCTTGCCACCAGGCCAGCGGATGCCATCGATTTCTTCCTGGATCCGCAGCTGGGACTTGCCGGAGCCGGAGCTCGATCCTTCCTGCCCGTCTCTCCTTCACAGCGCAAGCACTATGACGCCTTCCTCCAGGGCATCGGCAAAGATGTACTCACTAATGGCTCTTATGTGATGGCTTATCTGTCATCTCTAGCCACGTCCTGGGAGCTGATCGCCCGCAACAGCCAACCCACGCTGCTGCTGGTCTATCTCCCCCATCTTCTGCTTCACCCCAAGTCGGTTCGCCGCCTGACGGCGGACGTCGCCGACGCCACCCTTCTGATCGCCGCGAGCCCGCCTGAGACCTCCTTCCATCAGCTGGCGGCTCACAGCTGTGATGGCAGCAGCGTTGTCACCCATGGGGCTGAGCTGATGGCGAACTGGGAGAAAGCTCTGCTGCACTGCCAAGCCCTGATGGCCGGCAGCGACCTGCGCGTCGCCCTCTGGGCGTCCCAGCCACCAGAGGCCTGCGACAGCCCGATGGCCGGGCTGGCCCTGTCTCGCGGCACTGCCCATCACCCCGAGGTGCTGGATGGTCTGGCCAAGGTCTTGCCGACAGCCCAAACTGTCGTAGCCCCTGCTGGGCGCATCGATCCCCCTGCCGAGCTGATGCCTGCCCTGGCGCGCTGTGGCAACGCCTACAGCCAGTTGCTGCACGCAACAAGTTGATGCACGCAACAGTTGATGCCCGCAACAAGTGGTGCACACAACAAGTAATGCACGCAACGAAGATCACAACCCCAGCCTGATGCGGTTGGCCTGGGGTCGTCCTGATTCCATCCCAGCCCTGTGGCTCAGCCATCACGGCTGAGCCCATCGCCTGAGGAGGCTCCTAAGGATGCTCCTGAGGATGTCCTGGCGGCCCATCTTGCCTGGTTGCAGCCCTGGCGGCTGCAGCGGCCTGGATGCCGACCCTGGCGACTGCTCGCGCGCCTGGCGGGACTCCAGTCCTCCGCCCTGGTCGAGCGGCCGCCAGACCTCAGCTGAAGGTGTCGCAGCTGTCCATATCACCGCTGCGCAGTCCACGGGCGAACCACTCCTGACGCTGGGCAGCACTGCCATGGGTGAAGGTGTCCGGTCGCACCCGCCCGCTGCTCTGGCGCTGCAGGGTGTCGTCTCCGATCCGGGCGGCGGCGTTGAGCGCCTCCTCGATATCGCCCTGCTCGAGGGTGCGCCTCTGGGTGGCGGTCTGATGGGCCCAGACCCCGGCCAGGCAGTCCGCCTGGAGCTCCAGCCGCACCGACAGCTGGTTGGCCTGGGCCTGGGGCAGCCGGCGCTGCATCCGCTGCACCTGCTGGTCGATCCCCAGCTGGTGCTGCACATGGTGGCCGATTTCGTGGGCGATCACATAGGCCTGCGCGAAGTCGCCCGGTGCTCCCAGTTGTTGGCGGAGCTGCCGATAGAAATCCAGATCGATGTACACCTTCTCGTCGCTCGGGCAGTAGAAGGGCCCCATCGCTCCCTGGGCCATGCCGCAGGCGGAGGTCACCACCCGATCGAAGATCACCAGCTTTGGTGCCACATAGCGGCCCCCCTGGCGCCGGAACTGCTCGCTCCAGGTGTCTTCCGTGTCGGCCAGCACCACGGAGACGAAGTCGGCGAGCTGATCGTGCTCGCGGTTGCTGGCGCCGCTCCGGGGCGAGCCCAACACCACCGGATCCGGGGATCCGCCGCCGCTCAGCTGCTGCAGGATCACCGTGGGATCACCCCCCATCAGGGCGATCACCACGGCCAGCAGAATGCCCAGCAGGCCAACCCCGCCAGCCACCACCGGCGTCCCCATGCCGCGCCGATCCTCCACGTTCTCGCTGCGGCGTCCATCGGTCCAGCGCATTGTCGTCTCCGGATGGGAATTGGTTGAACCGGGGCCGGGTGCCCCGGCCGTCAGCCCGCCGTCAGATCTCGGCTACGGCCCGTTCCACCAGCCGGCGCGCGATCGCCTGGACACCGGTGTGGTAGTAAGTGTCGGTGAAGGCGTCGAGAAACACAGCCAGCTGCTCAAAGCCCCCCTGCCAGGGCCCCAGGGTCTGCTCAAGGGCCTGCACCGCCTTCTGGCCGGTGAGCCCCAGGTCCCCGACGAAGCCGCGGGCCCAGCCAGTCCAAGTGCTGACGCTGCTGCGGATGAAGCCCATGTGGGCCTCGTCCCCATGGCCGGGAATCAGGCCGGCGATCAGCGGGTAGGCCGGAAGCTCGCGCAGGTCGGCGGAGCCGGCGGCTCCCAGCAGACCATCGAGGCGGTCGAGGGCCTGATCCCCGAGCGGAAGCAGGGCGTCGAAACAGATCAGGGCGGCCATGCGCACCCGCTCCTGCTGGCCGTAGTCGGCCAGGGAGGCGGCGAAGGCCCCGAAGCTATCGCCCGGAAGCCCGTTCACCTGGGTGAAGGCCAGCATCTCCGCGGCCACCTTCAGGCCCAGGTCAACAGCCTGCAGCGTGTCAGTGGAGGGCGTGAGGGCCGAGAGGCGCTTGATCAGCGGCAGACCGCTGGTGACGTTGGCCAGGAAGCGCAGGCCACCGGTGGCGTGCTGGGAGCGGTTGACCGCCTCGTAGAGGCTCAGGGCGCGGCCGTAGCCCTCGTGGCGCGCCTTGCTCAGTTCATCGGCCCGGTCCCGCACCTGGGCCAGCAGGTCGGGATCCTCGCTGCCGAGCACGTCGGCGATCAGCTCCCGGGCACTGGTGGTGTTGTGGAAGCCCCCCGCCAGTGTGCCGATGCCGGTGAGGGCCAGCACCGTGAGGTTGCGCCGGGGCAGGTGGTCGAGACGGTTGAGGACGGTGGGGCTCATGCGGCGGGCTCCAGGACAGCGGAGGGACGACGGTTCGGGGCGTTGGCGGGGGCGCTCTCAGGTGCCTCGCGCCCGACCCGGGGGCCTGGCAGCCGCACCGGTTGCTGATTGCCCGGCGGCAGGGCCCGCGCCGTGCCCTGCCGCTCGCCCTTGAGCGCCGGAGCGATCGCCGCCAGGCCCTTGAGGTCGAAGGCCTCCAGCAGCTCATGGCGCTGGTCGGCGCTCAGGCCATTGCCCTGGCCGATCACCTTCACCTGAAAGCGCTCCGCCACCAGCAGACCACTCACCTGCTGGCCCTGGTCCACCAGCGGCCAACCCTGGATCGCGGCGCTGCTGCCGCTGTACTTGGCCCGGGCGGCCGGTGCGGTCGTGGTGTCGCTGATGGCCAGCAACGCCAGTACCTCATCGCCACGCTTCAGCCTGGCCTCGCTGAATCCACGTTTTTCCTGGGTGAAGACCAGCTGCTGCCCGATTTCGGGCTTGGGGAAGAGGCGGTTGAATGCGGTTCCATTGACCACTTCCCGCTTGGCGATGTCGCCGACGGTGCCGCCGGGCAGCCAGTCACGGAACGGGAGGAAGAGGAACGCGCCGAGGAGAAGGCCGCCCACCAGGAGCAGACCCAGTCCCCAGCGCAGGGCGCGGGACATGGAGGGAGGAACGTCTGCAGCAGTGCTAGCAACCCCTCACCGGACTGTCTGCAGGCCGTCGCCTTTCGCCAGATCGATGACCGGAAGATTCGCAGCCGCGCCCCCCTGAATCAGGCCAGCCCCACCAGCTGTATCGAGTAGTCCCACACCTTGCGGGCGGTCTCGGGGTTGCTCGCCTTGTCGGAGAGCTCCTGGCTGAACTGCTGCCCATCCTGACGCTGGCGGTTGCCCCAGCTCCAGTGCACCCCCGACACGGCGAAGGCCGGTTCGGCCACCACCTGGGCCACCCGCTCGCCGGCCAGGGCCTGGCTCACATAGCCACCGGTGATCGTTTTCTGGAACCAGGGGAAGATCACCTGGAAGGCCCTGGGGGTGTTGCGGAACAGGGGGGTGTCTGCCACACAGCCGGGGTACAGGGAAGTGAAGACCAGGCCCGTGCTCTGGTGCAGGCGGCGGTGCAGCTCCTGGGTGGTGATCATGTTGCAGAGCTTGCTGTCCTTGTAGGCCTTTCCGGGCTTGAAGGCCTTGCCGTCGGCCATCGACACCGGCGCCTTGAACCCGGCTGCAAACCCCGCGAGGTCACCCAGATCGGCCGGGGCGGGGATCGGGATCTTGCCGCCCAGCTCCTTGGAGTTGGCGGTCACCGTGCCGAGGATCACCAGGCGACGGGAGGGGTGGCTGGAGCGCTTGAGGTCGTCGAGCAGCAGCTGGATGAGCAGGAAGTGGCCCAGATGGTTGGTGGCCATCGACAGCTCGTAGCCCTGGGGGGAGCGCTCCGGCTGTTTGAGCCGCGGTTTGTAGACCGCCGCGTTGATCACCAGAGCATCCAGGGGTCGACCGGTGGCGTGGAAGGCGTCGACGAGGGAACGGACGCTGTCGAGATCGCCCAGGTCGACCCGCAGATGGGTGATGGAGGCATCGGGGATCGCGAGGGCGGCCTGGGCCCGGCGGGCCTTGTCGGTGTCGCGGCAGGCCATCACCACATGCCAGCCCCGGTCGACCAGGGCTTTGGTGGCGAACAGTCCGACCCCGGAGGAGGCTCCGGTGATCAGGGCCGACCCAGGTGTGCCGCCCGTGCCCTGGGAGGGGGAGCTGCTGCTGGGGGCGGTGTCACCGGTGGCGGAAACCATGGCTGGTACGACGGGGCGCGCAGGGGAATGGCGCCCAACCCTACGGACGCGCCGAACCCTTGCCGGACCCGGCGGCGGCGGTTTCAACAGTTGGAAACGCCTTGCCCTTGGTCTGCCAGACGATCCGCAGCCGGTCGGGGGCGATCCACTGGCTCTGTTCGCGGATCAGCCGCTGCTCTCCCTCCACCATGAACAGCTCATCGAACCGTTCGCGCGCCTTGGCCATGCGGGCGTTCTGCAGCTCCAGAACAGCCGAGATCTCACCCTGGCGCTCCATCCGCTGCTGGTAGGTGCCGGCGAGGCGCAACAGGCTGACGCCGGCCACGGCAACCAGACCGAACTTAACCATCAGGCCGATGACGCTGCAGAGCAGCTCCTGACGCTCATTCGACAGGGAGATCAGCTCCCCATCGGTGCCGAACAGGGCCAGGGTGCGGAAACGGTTGCCAGGGGCTGCCTCAGCGATCGCCGACACCGGAGCGGATCCAAAGGGATCGTCACCGACACCGCTGAAGGGGTCGATGGATGAGGCCTGAGCCCGCAGCGCCACAACCTCACCGGCGCCCTGGCGATTGGCTGCGGAACGGCGGGTGCGGGAATCGGTGCGCTCCCGGTTGGTCCCGGAACGGTCGGCGTTGCGGAAAGGCAGAAAACTCAGCACCCCGCCCTGATTCCGCTCTGTCTCGTTGCGACGGCCAGAGCGGCGGGTTGCCGGCGATGCTGCACGCCCCGGGGTGGTTGAACGACCAGCGACAGGCCCGCCCGCCCGAGTGCTGGATGCTTCTCCCTCCCCGGGGCGCCGTCCGGATGCACGGGCCTCCCTGCCGGGGGAGGATTGCCCAGACTGCCGCTTGGCGGAGCGGGAGCGGGGGGCAGGGCGTGGGGTGGGAGACACCGTTGGAAGGCTGCTAGCCCACTGCTTGTAGCAGCGCCAACCGCCCCTGCCAAGACCCTGCCGGATCAGCTCAGGCCTTGTAGAGGCTGAAGCAGAGGCGAACGGCCAGCACGCCGGCGTGGGCGGCCACCACCAGAGCGATCAGGACCTCGGTCTGGGTGATCGGGTTCATGCGGAATGTGGAATGGAAGCGACGACTCATTCTTTGTCCTGCAGCCGCTACGGTCCAGCGGTTGCCGCTGCCCTTGTCACAGCTCTTGATGGCTGCCACCCCTGCTCCGATCCAGCTCACGATTGACGCCGAGGCGATCCGAGCGCTGGATCTCTCGGCCCTGAACGGGCTGGCCGCTCTGGCGCCGGCGGAGCTGCTGGCCCGGGCGGGCAGCCTGGAGCTCGCCATTCACTGGCCCCGAGCGGCCGACGATCCCCGCGAACTCTCCGAGATCCCGGAGGTGCGGCTCTGGAGCCTGCGCGCCGATGCGCTCCACCCCTGGCTGCCCCTGCTGCTGGAGCGCTCCACGGGTCAGCTCACCCGCCACGTGGCGATGCTGCTGCCCCATGGCTTCCAGCGCACCGAGGGGATCCGCTTTGCCCCTGAGAGCCTCGAGCTCTGGATCAGCCACCGCCTCTTTCTGCTCGATGGCTGGTCCCGGGCGGCTGGGCTTGACTGCCGGGGCAGCCTGAGCGCCTTGGCCGCGGTGCTGGGCTTCGAGCTCGATCCGGGGTTCTGGTCGTTCCGGGACGCCTGAGCGGCTGATGCACTCTGGCGGGGCGGTCGGCACTGGTGCCCGCATCGGCTCGGGTGTCCGCTGGATCCCACCGCTGCGGGCCAGCGGCAGCCTGCAGATGGCGATTGATGAGGAGCTGCTTGATGCAGCGGTGGCGGCCGGCGAGCGGGCCCGCCCCGTGCTGCGCCTTTATCAGTGGCGGCGGCCGACCCTGTCGCTGGGGTTTCACCAGCGGGCGATCGAGCCCGTCTGGAGCGCTCAGGCCCTTGAAGGGCGCCTCGATCTGGTTCGGCGTCCCAGCGGCGGTCGGGCGGTGCTCCATGGCGGCGATCTGACCTACGCCCTGATCTGGCCAGCGCCGGGACTACCGCGGATGATGGCCTATCGCCGGGCCTGCCTCTGGCTGCAGGAGGTGTTCGCCGAACTCGGCCAGCCGCTGCAGTTCGGTGATCACCGGCCCACGAGCGTCGCTAGCAGCTGTTTCGCCCTGGCCACCGCCGCTGATCTGATCCACCCCGGCGGCAGCAAGAGGATCGGCAGCGCCCAGCTCTGGCGCCGGGGCCACCTGCTGCAGCACGGCAGTATCCAGCTGGCGCCCAGCGGCAGCCTCTGGCGCCTCCTGTTCGACGAAGCCCCTCCAGGGCTTCCCGCCCTGCCGATCGACACGCCCGGCCTGATGGCGCGCCTGGCTGATGCCGCCGAAGCGCTCTGGGGTGGGCTGGAGAGCCAGCCGCTGACTCCCCAGGAGCGGCGCGCGGCCTGGGCGCGGCGCGACCGCTACCGACTGCCGTTGGAGACCGGTTCGGCGTCCGCCGCCGGGACATCACCACTGCCGAGCATGCCCCGGGCCACCTGACCGAGGGCCAGGCCGAGGGGATAGTTGCCGCTGCGCCGGGCGGCGGCCAGCAGCGGCGGCGGCAGCCGCAGCCCGAGGCTCTCCAGGACCGCTTCGCCCAGCTCCGGGCGCTCCAGGGTGCCGCTGGGCAGCCCGGCCTGGGAGAGCACCAGCAGCCGCTGGCACCCCGGCTCCTCAAGCTTCAGCGCCGCCTGCCACAACGGTGCCGATTCCGGGATCGATGGGAGGCTGGAGAGGGGCTGCAGGTGGTCACCCACCCGCTCCTGGTCCCAGCGCTGGACGGGCAGAGTCTGCAAGGGTGTGTCATCGATCACCCCCTTCCAGCGGCCCCGGTCGCAGACCAGCATCCAGTCGGCGCTGCCGCCAGCTTCGCTCAGGGGTGTGGCGCCGGCGGGAACGGCGCCGCCCGAGGGAGTGCCCAGGCGCATCTCGCTCAACTGGCGCAGGCTGGCGGAGGCTTCCACCACCCGGAAGCGGCGCTGGGCCACCTCCCGGACCTGGCGCTCGCGCAGCACCTGCTGGACCTTCAGCAGCTGGCCCTGGTTGCGGGCCGATCCAAGGCCGAACCATCCCAGCAGCATCAACCAGGCGCCGCCGATGCCGGCCCCCCGCAGCAGCAACAGCACTCCGAGGCTGATCGCCAGCAGGGACAGCAGTCGGCCGGAGGCGTTGGCCACCTCAAGGCCCCGGCGCTGGCTGCCGGTGATCTGCCAGACGAGGGCCTTGAGGATCAGGCCGCCGTCGAGCGGCAGCCCCGGCAGAAGGTTGAACAGACCGAGCACCAGGTTCAGGGTGCCCAGTTCCTGGACCATGGCCCCAAGGACGGGGTTGAGGTGGCTGCTGGCATGGGTGGCGCTCAGCAGCAGCGTGGCCAGCACCAGGCTGACGGCCGGCCCCGCCGCCGCCACCAGCAAGGCGCCGCCGGCCGTGCTGCATTCCCGTTCGACGCTCGCTACCCCCCCCAGCAGGAAGAGGGTGATGCTGCGCACCTTCACCCCCTGGGACAGGGCCACAAGCGAATGGCCGAGTTCATGCAGCAGCACCGACACGAACAGCAGCAGCGCCGTGGCCAGGGCCACGGCCCAGACGACGCCCGGCGTCGCCTGGGAGGCGAGCTGTTGGCGGAACTGCTGCTCGAACGCCATGGTGGCGAGCACCAGGATGAACAGCCAGGTGGGATGGATCCGCAGGGGGATTCCGCGGATCTTGAGCAGTTGCCAGCCTTCGCCCACGGCCCCCTGGGTCGATGCGCCCCCGGTAGCGTCCGGAGACTGAACCCGAATCCTAGAAACGGATGGTCGAAGCGACGGCGGCCTCGCCCCGCCTCCCTGGTCCAGGCCCCCGCCTCAAGGTCTGCGGCCTGCGCGAGCCAGGCCAGGCCCGGGCGGTGGCGGCCCTCGGCGTCGACGCCCTGGGGGTGATCGCCGTGGCCTCCTCGCCCCGCTATGTGCCGCCGCCGGAGCGCCCGCCGCTGTTCGCCGCCATGGCCGGGGCTGCCCCGGCCTGTCTCGGCGTGGTGGTGGTGGCGGATCCGCTGGATGCGGAGCTGGACCTTCTGAGAGGGGAGCACGGCCATGGGGTGGTGCAGCTCCATGGCCGGGAGAGTGTCGAACGTTGCCGGGAGCTGCGGCAGCGCTTGGGCCTGCCGCTGTGGAAGGCATTGCGCGTCCGCAGCCCTGACGACCTGGATGCGGCCCTGGCCTATGCCCCGGTGGTGGATGCCCTGCTGCTTGACGCCTGGGTCGAGGACCAGCTCGGTGGCACCGGCCACCGGATCCCGATCGAATGGTTGGACGGCTTCCGTCCGCCCCTGCCCTGGTGGCTGGCCGGGGGGATCACCCCCGAGCGGCTGGGGGCGGTGCTGGCCCGGCTGCAGCCCGATGGTGTCGATGTCTCCAGCGGTGTGGAGGACGCTCCGGGCCGTAAGAATCTGGATCGGGTGGCGGCGCTCGTCGCCGCTCGCGATCGTGCTGCGCTGGGCACCTGAACCAGGCCGCGCCAGGATTCGTCCACGCCGGGGGTTCCTCGGCCCCGGATTCCTTCATCCTCCGCGCCCGTGTCCTTCCTCCTCCGTTCGTCCCGCCGCCGCGGCCCGCGGCCTGCCGCCCGTGTGCGCAGCTGGCCGGGCCTGCGCCCATTGGGCCTGGTCGTCAGCGGCCTGGGACTGCTGGCCGCCTGCCCCGCCCTGGTGCGGGCCCAGGACTTGGTGGGGTGCCGGCTGGTGGAGGCAACGCTCCAGTGCCTGCCCGGTCTGGACGCTACCCCCCAGCAGCAGATCCGGATTCTCCAGGGGCAGATCAGCGCCGATCTGGCCCAGGAAGCCGTGGTGCAGCAGGACATCGATGGCCTGCGCCAGGTGCTGCTGGAGGGCAGCGCCGTGGAGGGTGATCTGCTGCGGGCCCGGCTGCTCGTCGACCCCGGGGTCGATCTCAGTGGCAGCGGCGCCAACGCAGCTGTGTACCACTGGTATCGCCATGCCCCCGGACGCGACCGCTGGGAGCTGATCCCCTCGGCCCAGGGCGACACCTACAGCGTCAGCCGCAACGACATCGCCTACGAACTGATGGTGGTGGTGGTGGTTCAGGGTGCCGATGGCGTGCGCCGCAGGAGCTCGGCTCCGGTGGGGCCGGTGCGGGTGCGCAATCCGCTGGCCACGCCCTGAGCTGGCTGTGGCTGCCAGGAGCCTGGGCCCAGTCTCAGTCAATGGGTGAACGCTTCCCGCGAGCGAGCATCCAGCCAGCCGATGGCTCAAACCGGCGTTGCTGCCGGCGTTGCTGAGGGATGGTTGGGGCTCCCCATCCCATCCATCAGCCCGGTTGATCGGCCCAATCCACCAGCTCGATCCATCCAGCTGGAGACAACCAGGGAGTCCGGACCTCTGCCCGGACTCCCTGGTTGGCGGCGCCCTGTCCTGTTGTGCCTGCTCAGCCTCAGCTGCTGAGCAGGGATTCCTGCTGCTTGACCAGTTCGAAGAATTCGGCCTTGAGGCTCGGATCGTGGCGGAAATCACCGCGCACCACCGAATTCACCATGCTGGTCTGGGGTTCCTTCACCCCGCGCCACTTCATGCAGTAGTGCTGAGCCTTGACAAGAATCGCCAGACCGCGAGGGTTGCAAAGCCGTTCGATCTCGTCGGCCAGGATGATCACGGCCTCCTCCTGGATGTGGGGCCGAGAAAACACCCAGTCGGCGACCCGGGAGAACTTGGAGAGGCCGATCACCCGATCGCCGGGCTTGATTCCGATCCAGCAGTTGCCGAGAATCGGTACCAGGTGATGGGAGCAGGCGGATCGCACCGTGATCGGGCCGACGGTATAAATCTCGTCGAGCTGCTTGACGTTAGGGAAGCTGGCGATCTTGGGCTGATGGTGATAACGGCCCTTGAACACCTCATGCAGGTACATGCGGGCGACGCGCTCGGCAGTCTCCTCGGTGTTGTGGTCGTTGTCGATATCGATGACAAGGCTGCGCAGCAGCTCACGCACCTTGCCGGCCACCTCGGTTTCCAGTTGGTCAAGTTCGCCTTCGAGCAGGTGCTCGGCGATGTTGTCGTTGGCGAGGAAGGGCACACCCGACGACTCGAGCCGCTCGCGAATGCGCAGGCTGACCGGGAGGGGTGTGGCTGAGGGCGCGGTGCCGGGAGCGGTGGAGAGCTTGCCGATGCCGTTGGGGAGGGTCGAGGTCATGGGAGAAATCAGAAGGCGCCGGCTGCCGGCATGAGCGTGAGGTCTTCGACCGTCTGCGAGTAAGGCTGCTGCGCCAGGAACAGCAGGGCTTCGGCCACCTGCTCAGGGGAAAGCATGGCACGGCGGTCGAAGGAACTGTTGACGGTTTCGCTGTCCCACAGAGGTGTATTCACCGAACCGAGGGTGAGGGTGGTGACGCTGATCCCATGGGATCGCTCCTCCTCCGCCAGACAGCGGCTGAAGGAGGCCAGGGCCGCCTTGCTGACGCAGTAGGCCCCCCAGTCGGGGAAGGCATGGCGGGCGGCATGGCTGCTGATGTTGATGATCCGGGCCCCGCCGGCGCCGCGCAGCCGCGGCAGCATCGCCTGGCACACCTGGAAGACACTGGTGAGATTCAGCTGAAACAGCCACTGCCAGCGCTCCAGCGGCATCTCGGCCAGGGGGCCCGTCCAGGCGACGCCGGCGTTGTTGATCAGAAGCTGCGGGGTGGGCCCGCGGCCACAGAGACGATCCAGGCCCGGCCCGATGGCCGCCGGATCGCCCAGGTCGATGCCCTCGCATTCCGCCTGAACCCCGGAGCGGCGCAGCTCGTCGGTCAGGTCGGTCAGCTCCTGGCTCGGGCGGGCCACCAACAGCAGGTCGTGGCCCGCCGCTGCGAGTCGACGGGCTGTGACGGCTCCGATGCCCCGGGAGGCACCGGTGATCAGGGCACAGGTCAAGGAGTGGGGGCTGGGAAGAAAACCTTAAGCACTCAGAACCCCTTCCGGGGTCGACCCGTCCAGAAACCGTCCCATGCGTCTGAACTTGTCGTAGCGCTGGCGGGTGAGCTCCTCGGGGTCGAGAGACTGCAGCTCGCCCAGCTGCTCCAGCAGGGCCTTGCGCAGGGTCTCGGCCGCCTGCAGGGGGGCCCAGTGGTTGCCGCCGGAGGGTTCGGGCAGCACGGCGTCGATCACCCCCAGCTGGAGCAGATCGGGACCGGTGATCCGCAGGGCCTCGGCCGCCACCGGCGCTTTGCCGGCGTCGCGCCACAGGATCGAGGCGCAGGCCTCCGGGCTGGCCACCGTGTAGACGCTGTGCTCGAACATCAGCAGCCGATCCGCCACCCCGATGCCCAGCGCGCCGCCGGAGCCGCCTTCGCCGATCACCGTGGCGATGATCGGCACCCGCAGCCGGAACATCTCGCGCAGGTTGACAGCGATCGCCTCGCCCTGGCCTTGCTCCTCCGCCAACACACCGGCGTAGGCGCCGGGAGTGTCGATGAAACTCAGGATCGGCAGTCCGAAGCGGTCGGCGTGATCCATCAGGCGCATCGCCTTCCGGTATCCGCCCGGTGAGGCCATGCCGAAGTTACGGGCCACATTTTCCTTGGTGTCACGCCCCTTCTGGTGGCCCAGCATCAGCACCGGCTGGTCGCCGATGCGGCCAACGCCGCCGACCAGCGCGCGATCATCGGAGCCGCGGCGATCGCCGTGCAGCTCGATCCAGTCCTCACTGATCAGCTGGATGTAATCGAGGGTGCTCGGGCGCTGGGGGTGGCGGGCCACCTGGATTTTCTGCGCCGGGGTGAGGGAGCTGAAGATCTCCTCGCGGCGGCGGGTGGCCAGGGTTTCGAGCTGCAGCAGTTGCTGACTGACATCCACCTCGGAATCGCGGGCCAGCTGCCGGATCTGCTCGATCTGCTCCTCCAGTTCCACCAGGGGTTTCTCGAACTCGAGCAGGGCGCGGCGGGCCATGGGGGGAACGGGGGGAGGGGAATTGGCTTGGACGGACCGAGGGGGGGTCAGGCGGCGGCCAGGCTGGGGACGGTGCCGCTCTCCAATCCGAGCGACCGGAAGCCGTGGCGGCGGGAGGCCGAGCCGATCCAGTCCATGCGCTCCAGGGTGATGTTGTTGCGGCCCCAGCTGAAATTGGTGTGCTCGTTCTCGAAGTCGAGGAGCATGGCTTCGGCGAAGCAGGCGAACATCTGACGCAGGGGCCGAGCCATGTCGGCGGCCTTGGCGATCGTGTGCCAGTCGATGTCGGCGTGGAACTCCACGATTCCACCCTTCAGCACATGGATGCCGTCGGCGGCAGCGCGGCTGTCCAGATTCTTCGGATAGCCACCGTCGATCATCAGGCAGGGACGCCGGATCCGCTCCACGTCGATGGTGAGGCCCTGGGGCAGGCTGGCCACCCAGACCACGATGTCGGCCTCGGGCAGGGCCTCCTCCAGGGGCAGGATGCGGCCGCCGCCGAGTTCAGCCTGGAGGTCGTTGAGGGGCTGGGGCTGACGGGCCACCAGCAGCAGCTCCGCCACCCCGGTGCGCTGGCTGAGCCAGCGGCAGACGGCACTGCCGATGTCGCCGGTGGCGCCGACCACCGCCACGGTGGCCCGCTTCAGATCGATCCCCAGGCGCGGGGCTTCCGTTTCGACCTGCTGACAGATCACCCAGGCGGTGTGGGTGTTGCCCGTGGTGAATCGTTGCCAGTCGAGGGTGATGTTGCGGATCTGCTGTTCCTTCAGCAGGTTGAAATTCTCGAAGATGATCGAGGTGAATCCCCCCAGGGCGCTGATGTCGATGCCGCTCTTCTGAGCCAGCTCCATGGCGCTCAGCACCTTGCGTCTGGCCGTCTTGAAACGGCTCAGCATTTCGGGCACGAACACCGAATCGATGTAGGCCCCTTCAATGCTCTGACCGGCCGGACTGGTAATCGTGAAACGCTCCACCAGCTGGGGTGGAGCGCTGCACCACATGTCGAGATCTCCCTGCGCGTATTCCGGATAGCCGAGGTCCTCAGCCAGCTGCCTGGCGGCGTCGAAGCTGGTGGAGTGACCGATCAGGCCGAACATGGCGAAAGGGGCGGTGCGTCAGTTCAGTCATGAACACTACCGCCGCACCGGCTCGGCGGCCCCCCGATCAGCCGACCAGGGCAGCGGCCGCCATCCGGGCGATCTCCCGGGAGGTGAAGCCGATGGCGGTCAGGGCTTCCTGATACGAGGTCAGGAAATCGGCCATCAGATCCTCCTTCTCCATCTGCAGGGCGGCGGCGTCGTCGGCCACCTGATCGAGCATGCGCCGCACCAGGGGCAGGTTGTCGCGGTTGGCCTGCTCGAATTCCTCGCGGATCTGCTCGAGGTTGGCCTTCAGCCATTCCTGGCCGTAGTTGATGTGGGTGTATTCGTCCTTGACGACACCCTCGGTGATCTTGCGGGCGAAGGGATCGGCCACAGGGATATAGATGTGATAAGCCGAGATCGCGAAGGCCTCGATCAGGATCGCCTGGATCAGCAGGCAGGTCACGACCTTTCCCTCCGACAGGGCCTTCTGGAAGTTGTCGCGCAGGGGAGAGAAGAAGTCGCGGGCGAAGGGCATGTCGGCTTCGACACCGAGGTTCGTGCCGCAGGCGGTGAACCCCTTCTTGTGTTTCAGCTCCATCCGGGCCAGGCGGGTGAGCTCCTCGGCCTGGTCCGGCAGCAGCGAGCCGATGGCGATGTAGTTGTCGTGAGCTTCCTGCTCCCCTTCGATCACGATCGCGTTGATCCGGCTGTAGGCGCTCTTGTAGCTGGCGCTGCTGAAGTCGGGCAGACCATCGATCCCGGCGTCCTGGACTGCGCTGGGGGTCTCGAGAGGGGACATGACCGCGTGGAGGTTGAGGACAGGACTGTAGACAACTCACTCCGGAGCGGGGTCACTCCGTAGGCGGGGCCGTCCGGAGCGGGGTCGGTTCGCCGGGGGGCGGTGTGCAGGCGGGGCTGATCGGACAGGGGGCGTTCGCGGCGGGGGTCGGTGGCCAGTCGGAGTGCAGCAGGCTCTCCAGCCGCCGCTGCCAGCCGGAGACAAGGGCCTGGAACAGCCTGGCGCCGAGCTCGGCCGAGGCGTCCGTGGTGTCGCCCACCACGCCGCTGCCGCTGATCTCCCGGGTCAGCCAGGCGCTCGGGGCCTCCCCCTCCAGGCTCCAGCCCGGCGGTGGAGGGCTTCCCGCCGTCAGGCCATCGACCGGTCGCTCCGCTCCGACCCAGTCGGGTTGCAGATGCAACACCACACTGGTCTCGGCCAGCCCCGCATGCAGCCCCTGGCTGCGTTCGGGTTCCGGGACCAGCTCGGCGATCCCCTCCGGCCCGCGCCAGAGAAAACAGGGCAGCACCGCCAGCGCGGGAGCGGCAACGCGCAGTTGTCGGGCCGCCACCTCCAGCAGCCCGATCTGGCCGCCGTGGGCGTTGAAGAGCACGAGGCGCCGGAAGCCGGCCTGGGCGAGCTGGCTACCAACCTGGACCACGAGCGGGATCATCAGGTCGGCGGACAGGCTGAGGGTGCCGGGAAAGCCGGCGTGCTCCGGGGAGAACCCCAGGCTCTGCACCGGCAGCCGCCAGACCGGCAGGTCGGCCTCAAGCCGCTCCAGCACCGCGTCGCAGACCCGGTCGGCCAGCAGGGCGTCGGTGGCCAGGGGCAGCTGGGGTCCGTGCTGCTCGGTCGCGCCGATCGGCCAGATCACGGTGCTGCCCGGTCGCGCCGCCGCCCGGCTCAGGGCCGGCCAGCTCAGGCTCTCCAGCCGCCGGTCGCTGGGCCCGGCGACCGGCAGACCGGCTGGCTCGGCGGCGGAGGGCAGATGGGGCATCGGCCTGATACGGGGGACGGTCCGTACAGTGTGAAACCCTGTCACTCCCTGGTCATGGCCGGAACCGGCAACCCTGCGCCGCGTCAGTCCCGGCATCCCGGTCCACGCCCCGGGGCCGGCGCTGCCGGTCCCCAGCCCCCGCGCAAGCCTCCCCAGGTGCTGATGATCCGCAAGGAGGAGCCGGCCCCTGCCGCTGACGCGGAATCCCAGGCACCGGCTGCCGCTGTCCCCCCTTCCGCCCCCACCGCGCCGGCCCCTGCCACCGCTGCCCCGGCCGCCATGGCTGATGAGGACCGCTTCGGGCTCGGTGAGCTCGAGGGCCTCACCATGGCCGATCTGCTTGGACCCGATCCCGGTCCCGCGCGTCGGCGGACCCAGGCCGGGGCCCCTGCCGCCAGCGCCGCTGCCACCGCAACCCCTGCCGCCCCCCGCACCGTCGACGATTTCGATTTCGATGAGGAGGCCTTCCTGGCCGCCCTCGACGAGAACGAGCCGGTGGGCACCACCGGTGAGGTGGTGCGCGGCACCGTGATCGGTCTCGAGAGCGACGGCGTCTACGTTGACATTGGTGGCAAGGCGCCGGGCTTCATGCCCAAGAAGGAGTGCGGCCTTGGCGTGATCACCAACCTGCGCGAACGCTTCCCCAAGGGGCTGCCTGTGGAGGTCCTGGTGACCCGTGAGCAGAACGCCGACGGCATGGTCACCATCAGCGCCCGCGCCCTGGCCCTGCGCCAGAGCTGGGACAAGGTGCGCCAGCTCGAGAAGGACGGCAAGGTGGTGCAGGTCAAGGTCAACGGCTTCAACCGCGGAGGGGTCACCTGCGATCTCGAGGGCCTCCGCGGTTTCATTCCCCGCTCCCAGCTCAATGACGGCGAGAACCACGAGGCCCTGGTGGGCTCCACCCTCGGGGTGGCCTTTCTCGAGGTGAATGCCGACACCCGCAAGCTGGTCCTGTCGGAGAAGAAGGCCGCCACGGCCGCCCGGTTCGCCGAGCTGGAGGTCGGCCAGCTGGTGGAAGGCCACGTGGCCTCGGTCAAGCCCTACGGCTTCTTCATCGACCTGGGCGGTGTCAGCGGTCTGCTGCACCACTCGAGCGTCACCGGTGGCGTGATGCGGGAGCTCACCGAGGTGTTCCGTCAGGGGGATGCGGTGAAGGCCCTGGTCACCCAGATCGACCCCGGCCGCGGCCGGATCGCCCTCAACACCGCCCTGCTCGAGGGCCAGCCCGGCGAACTGCTGATCGCGCGCGACACGGTGATGGCCGAGGCGGTCGACCGTGCCAACCGCGCCCGTTCGGTCCTGCGCCAGCAGGAGCAGAGCGCAGGATGAGCGACGCTTCACCCCTCGCGCCGCCGCGTCTGGCCCCCGACTGGGAACTCGACTACTACTCCCGGCCGATCGTCGAGCCCGATGGTCGCAAGCGCTGGGAGCTGCTGATCTGCTCCACCCCCGATCCGTCCGTCGGCAAGCCGGCCGAGCCCTTCCGCTGGGTTCGCTCCTGCCCAGCCTCCTCCGTCAACTCCGCCTGGCTGCGCGAGGCCCTGCAGCAGGCCCTCGACGCGGCGACTGAGCAGGGTTTCGGGACGCCGCGGCGGCTGCGCTGCTGGCGTCCCTCGATGCGCACCATGGTTCAGCGGGCCGCCGAGGGCCTGGGCATGGAGCTGGTCCCGAGTCGGCGCTGCTACAGCCTGGTGGAGTGGTTGCGCGAGCGCGAGGCCACGGTCTATCCGGCGGAGGAGGGCTACCTGCAGGGTCCTCTTGCTCCGCTTCCGAGCCCAATCCGTCCGGTTCCCGTGGCGCTGCCGGAGGCGGCCCGTGGCGACAGCTGGGACTGGGTCACCCTTCCCGCCGGCACCCTCGCCGATGCCCCCGACTGGGACACCGGCTTCGCCTCCCTGCTGCCCCTGCCCAAGGGGATCAATCCCGATACGCCGGTCACCGGACTGCGTCTGATCAGCCGTTCACGCGCTCTGCCGATCGCCGGCTGGGTGGCCGGACTGGAACCGGTGCGCCTGGAGATCGATGGCGATCAGCTGGTGCTGGAGGCCGGCCTGGAGGATCGCTGGCGAATCGCCAGCCTCAGCGGCGAGGAACCGGCGGCGGCCGCCGCCGCCTTCGCCCTGGCGCGGGAGCAGGCGGCTGGGCTGCAGTTCCTGGTGGTTCAGGCCGGCGACGACACCCCCCGGCTCGAGGGTTTCTGGATGCTGCGCGATCTGCCCGATGGCTGAAGGCCTGGAGCCGCCCTTCGATCGGCCCGATGTCGGCTTCAACGCCCTGCCCGGCTGGACCTGGGTGGGAACCTATGGCGGTTATGTCCTGCAGGCGGACCGGCTGGCGAGCTTCGAGCACGGCTTCTTCACCCGCCTCTGGCAGGGTCGGGAGCCGGTGGAGCTGGCGGGCTACCTCAGCGCCGGCGTTACGGTGCACAGGCCGCGCCAGGTGCACAGCGCCCTGGTGCTGCCCGCCAGTGAGGCCGCTGCGGAGCCCTGGCCGGAGGCCGACGGCCTGGTCAGCGATGGTGGAGGGCAGAGTCTGTGGGTCTGCGGTGCCGACTGCACGCCCGTGCTGATCGCCGATCCAGCCAGCGGCCGTGTCGCGGCCTGCCATGCGGGCTGGCGCGGGGTGGCCGGGCGGATCCTGCCGGCGGCGATTGCCCGGATGGAAGCAGCGGGCTCCCGTCGCGCTGATCTGCTGGTGGCCCTCGGGCCGGCCGTGCGCGGCAGCAACTATCAGGTGGAGCGTCCCGTCAGCCTGCAGGTGGCCGAGTCCCTGTTCCCACCCCAGCAGGCGAGCCCCGCTGGCGAAGGGGCTCTGGCCGCCCTGATCGCCTGTGGTGCCCTGAGCGCTGATCCCCATCCGGATCGGGACCGTCTCGACATCCGAGCGGCGACGGTGGCGCAGCTGGGGCATGAGGGCATCGGCGCTGATCGCATCGCCGTCTGTCCGCTCTGCACGGTGGAGGAGCCGGAACTGTTCCATTCCTGGCGGCGTGACCAGGTCAAGGCCGTCCAGTGGAGCGGCATTGTTTCTCAGGGCTGACGTTCTGCGGCCAATCAGCCAGCCTCCCAGGCTTGCAATGCGCCGCATTTAGCAGCATTATGCAGATGTTGCATTGTTCCAAGCATGCTCACCGGAGCCGAACTCCTCGCCAAGGTCAAGGAGTTAGGGGATGTCAGCAAGTCCGACCTGGTTCGGGCCTGCGGTTATGTCTCCACCAAGGCCGATGGCAGTGAAAGGTTGAACTTCACCGCCTTCTATGAGGCCCTGCTCAACGCCAAGGGCGTTGACCTCGGTCCAGCACCCAAGTCCGGCCGCGCTGGTCGCAAGCTGAGCTACAGCACCAAGGTGCAGTTCAACGGCAACCTGATGGTCGGTCGTGCCTACACCGAGATGCTTGACCTCAAGCCCGGGGATCAGTTCACGATCAAGCTGGGTCGCAAGCAGATCCGTCTTGTGCCCTTCGGCGCCGAGGACGAGGAAGGCTGAGCGCCAGGGCTTCGGCGGTCTGGATGCCATCAATCGCCGCTGACAGGATGCCCCCGGCGTACCCGGCGCCTTCGCCCGCCGGGTACAGACCTCGCACGTTGCGGCTCTGACGACTGGTCGGATTCCTCGGGATCCGCACCGGTGAAGAGCTTCGGGTTTCGACGCCGGTGAGCAGCACTCCAGGTCCGCAATATCCCGGAATCCGCCGTTCAAACTCCGGCAGGGCTTCGCGGATCGCCTCCAGGATCGGCTCCGGCAGGCAGCCATCCAGGCGTCCGAGCCGGATGCCGGGAAGGTACGACGGCTTGACGCTGCCATCGCCCTCCGGTGCGCTGTTCCGCCGGGCCACAAAATCGTCGAGCCACTGGGCTGGAGCCCGGTAATCACCGCCTCCGGCCTCGAAGGCCTGCCGCTCCCAGTGGCGCTGAAACGCCACCCCCGCCAGGGGATCAGCGGGCCCGTCGCCATAGGCCTCGACGTCCTCCGGTCGGATCGTCACCACCAGCGCGGCGTTGGCATTGCGTTCGTTGCGCGAGTGCTGGCTCATGCCGTTGGTGACGACGCAGCCCTCCTCGGAGGTGGCCCCCACCACCAACCCTCCTGGGCACATGCAGAAGCTGTAGACGTCGCGGCCACTGCTGCCGTGGTGCACCAGCTTGTATTCAGCCGGGCCCAGCCGGGGGTGGCCGGCAGCCGCCCCCCAGCGCCCCCGGTCGATCAGGGCCTGGGGATGTTCGATCCGCAGCCCCACCGCGAAGGGTTTGGCCTCCAGCGCCACGCCCACGTCCCGGAGCATCGCGAAGCTGTCGCGGGCACTGTGGCCGATCGCCAGAACCACCTGCTCGGCCGCCAGGACCTCGCCATCGGCGAGCTGCAGCCCTCGCACCGCCGTCTTGCCGTCGGCCCCGGCCTCGAGCAGCAGGCGCTCGACCCGCGCCTCGAACCGCACCGTTCCCCCGAGCTCCTCGATGCGGCGGCGCAGACCGCGCACCACCGTGGCCAGCTTGAAGGTGCCGATGTGGGGGCGGTGCAGGGTGAGGATCTCCCGCTGGGCGCCGGCTTCCACCAGCTCCTCAAGAACCTTCCGCCCGTAGCGGGCCGGCTCACTCACCTGGCTGTAGAGCTTTCCGTCGGAGAAGGTTCCCGCTCCCCCCTCGCCGAACTGGGCGTTCGAGCCCGGATCGAAGGGCCGGCGCCCGTGCCAGAACCCGAAGGTGTCGGCGGTGCGCTCCTTCACCGCCTTACCCCGCTCCAGCAGCAGCGGCCGCAGGCCCATCTGGGCGAGCAGCAGGGCGGCGAAGTACCCGCACGGCCCCGCCCCGACGACGACGGGGCGCAGGGCGGGCTGCGCGTCGTCGCCGAAGTTCGCCACCAGGCGGTAGCGCTCGTCGGGGGTGGGGCGCAGATGGGGGTCGCCGGCGAAGCGCCGCTCCAGGCGCTGCCGTGCCGCCCGGTCGAGCTCCAGGTCGAGATCAAGGCTGTAGACCAGGGCGATCGCGCCGCGGCGGCGGGCATCGACGCTGCGTTTCACCAGCCGGTGGCCGCGCAGGGCTTCGGCCGGGATCCGCAGGCGGCGGCAGATCGCCGCCCGCAGATCCTCCTCGCTGTGGTCGAGTGGCAGCTTGAGCTCGCTGAGGCGCAGCACGGTGGCCGACGGGCACGGATGCTTCCGTTGTAGGCGAGCCGCCGGTGGCCAGCTGCCGGTGGGGCACCCTGCGGTGCAGCTTCGTGGCGGATCGACGTTGCAGGCCCCAGCGCCGCTCCAGCCCTGCCATCGTGGAACCACTTGTTGCTGGCACGCAGCCCATGGGACCGATGCACTGCCCCCTCTGCGTGGGGCTGGCTGTCCTCTCGGCAGTGCGCTTCAGCGCCCACGCTCTGCTGGTCTGGCAGCGCTACCGGCCGGAGTCGGTGGCGTCGCCCGCGGCCAGGCTGCAGGTCGTCTGAGACACCAGCCTCCATGGCCCTCGACGCCACCTATCTGGGATCCAACGGCTGGCTCCTGGCCTTCGCTCCGGCGGACGAACAGGATCCTGCCGCCCTGGCCGGCCCGCGTGTGGTCGTCGATCCCTGGTTCATCGGTCCGCTGGTGTTTCCGCCCGGCCCCTGGCTGCTGAGGGGCGAGCTGGGAACCCCCCAGCCACCGCCCGAGTCGATCGATCTGCTGCTGATCACCCAGGGTCTGCCCGACCATTGCCACCCCGAGAGCCTGGCCCTGCTCGATCGCCGCATTCCGGTGGTGTCGGCCGTTGATGCGGTGCCGATCCTGCGGCGTCTCGGCTTCGAGACGGTGGTGCCGCTGCGGCCCGGCGAGGCGCATCAGCTGGATGATCTGCGCATCCTGGCCACCGTCGGTGCCGCTGTGCCCCAGCCCCAGAATGGTTATCTGCTGCAGCACCCCGGGGGTCGGGTGTATCTGGAACCCCATGGGGCCCCGGTGCCCGGGCTCGATCCCGCCCTCGGGGCGGATGTGCTGATCACGCCGGTGGTCGATCTCTCGCTGATTCCCCTGGGGACCTTCATCGCCGGCCGCAGCCGCCTGCCGGCCCTGCTCTCCCGCTTCCGCCCCCACACGGTGCTGGCCAGCACCACCGGAGGCGACGTGCGCTTCGAGGGGGTGCTGCAGCATCTGTTCCGTCAGCAGGGCAGCCTGGAGGAGGCGGCGGCGGTGGCTGCCGATCACGGCGCCCGGCTGATCGATCCGGTGCCGGGCAGTCCCTACCGGCTGGCGGCGGCCTGACTCTGCTCCATGGCGGCGATCGCCAGGCGGGTGCGCACCACTGCATCGGGGTTGAGGCTGATCGAATCGATCCCCTCCTCCACCAGGAAGCGGGCGAAATCCGGGTAATCGCTCGGGGCCTGGCCGCAGATCCCGATCTTGCGGCCGCAGCGCCGGGCGGTGCGGATCGCCATGCGGATCATCTCCTTGACCGCCTCCTGCCGTTCATCGAACAGGTCGGCCACCAGGGCTGAATCCCGGTCGAGCCCCAGGGTGAGCTGGGTGAGGTCGTTGGAGCCAATCGAGAAGCCATCGAAGCGGCGGGCGAAGGCCTCGGCGGCGATCACGTTGCTCGGCAGCTCGCACATCACATACACCTCCAGGCCATCGCGGCCCCTCTCCAGCCCCTGCCGGGCCATCTCCGCCAGCACCCGATCCCCCTCCTCCGGCGTGCGGCAGAAGGGGATCATCGGGATCACGTTGGTGAGCCCCATGCCCTCGCGCACCCGGCGCAGGGCCTGGCATTCGAGGGCGAAGGCCTCACGGAAGCCCGCGGCGGTGTAGCGGGAGGCCCCGCGCCAGCCCAGCATCGGGTTCTCTTCGTTCGGCTCGAATCCGCTGCCTCCGAGCAGGCGGGCGTATTCGTTGCTCTTGAAGTCCGAGAAGCGCAGGATCACCGGCCGGGGGTAGAAGGCGGCAGCGATGCGTGCCATGCCCTGGGCCAGCAGATCCACGTAGTAGTCGCTGGGCTGGGCATAGCCGCTGGTGAGGGCGGCGATCGCCTCGCGTTCGGCCACGTCCCGGATCCGCCCGGGCTGGAGTAGCGCCATCGGATGCACCCGGATGTGGTTGGCGATGATGAATTCCAGCCGGGCCAGGCCGACGCCGTCGCAGGGGATGCGGGAGAGGGTGAAGGCCTCCTCCGGATTGCCCACGTTCATCAGGATGCGGGTGCGGGTCGCGGGCAGATCGTCCAGGTTCTGTTCATCGACGTGGAACGGGATCGCCCCGCGGTACACGTGCCCGACGTCGCCCTCGCAGCAGCTGATCGTGATCGTGTCACCGTCGGCGATCCGGGCGGTGCCGTCGCCGGTGCCGACGATCGCGGTGATGCCCATCTCCCGGGCGATGATCGCCGCGTGGCAGGTGCGGCCGCCCTGGTCGGTCACGACGCCACTGGCCTTCTTCAGAATCGGTTCCCAGTCCGGGTCGGTGCGCTCCGTCACCAGCAGGTCGCCGCTCTCGAACCGGCGGATCTCAGAGGGATCGGCGATCACCCGGGCCCGGCCGCTGCTCACTGAGGCGCCGATGGCCCGTCCACGGGTGATCTCCTCGCCGGGCGGGGCATCGAGGTGCCAGCTGCGCAGCACCGCCGCCTGTCGCCGCGACTGCACCGTCTCCGGACGCGCCTGGAGGATGAACAGCTGGCCGTCGGGGCCGTCCTTGGCCCATTCGATGTCCATCGGCGTCGGCACGCCGCGCCGCGCGCTGTAGTGGCGCTCGATCGTCACCGCCCAGCGCGCCAGGGTGAGGGCCTCGTCGTCGCGTAGGGCCCAGCGCCGCCGCTCCTCCTCGGCCACCTCCTCGTTGCGCACAGCCCTCCCACCCGGCCCCGCCGTGTCGGCATAGACCATCCGGATCGCCTTGCTGCCCAGCCGTCGGCTGATGATCGGAGCGAAGCCCCCGGCCAGGGTGGGCTTGAAGATCAGCAGTTCATCCGGGTTCACTGCCCCTTGCACCACGTTCTCGCCGAGGCCGTAGGCGGCGGTGAGCAGCACGGTGTCCGGGAAGCCGGTCTCGGTGTCGATGCTGAACATCACGCCCGAGCAGGCCAGATCGGAGCGCACCATCCGCTGCACGCCGATCGAGAGCGCCACCTCGAGATGATCGAAGCCGTTCAGCTGGCGGTAGGAGATGGCCCGGTCGGTGAACAGTGAGGCATAGCAGCGCCGGCAGGCCTCCAGCAGGGCCTCCTCCCCCTCGATATGCAGGAAGGTCTCCTGCTGGCCGGCGAAGCTGGCATCGGGCAGATCCTCGGCGGTGGCGCTGGAGCGCACCGCCACTGCCCCGGCGCCCATTCCCCGGTAGGCCTGGCGGATCGGTTCCGTCAGCGCCGCCGGCAGCTCCGCCTCCAGCAGCAGCCGGCGCGCCGCCTCACCGGCCGCCTGCAGGGCCAGCAAATCATCGGCATCAAGCCCACTGAGAATCTGGCGCAGGCGCTCCGCCAGGCCCGCCTGCTCCAGCACCAGCCGATAGGCGGCGGCGGTGGTGGCGAAGCCCCCCGGAACATTGACGCCTTCAGCGCTCAGCTCGCGGATCATCTCGCCGAGGGAGGCGTTCTTGCCGCCCACTTCACCGATGTCACCGATCCCTACCGCTTCGAAGGGAACCACCAGACGCGCAGCAGGCGAGGTGGGCGCGGACATCGGCCTGAAGGACGGGTCCCGTCACTCTGGCGCTGTGGCGCGGCGCGGCACGAACCCTTGCGATTTGTTCGGGCGCCCGGTTCGAGCAAGGAGCGCAGAACTCAGCTGCGCTTCGGGCTGCGGTCGGTGGGGGGAGCCTGGGGAGCGGACACGGGCCGCTCAGCGGGACTGGCCGGCACCGCCCCTGGCTGAGCGGATCTGGCTGATTGAAGTGTCGATCAGCTTCTTGTCGTTGGCGTTGAGCTGGTTGTAGCAGCCCTGGCGCACGAGCATCGTGATCTGCACCGCCGAGCCATCGAACAGCTGTTGGGGGGTGAGGGGCTTGTCGATTCCCTGTACCCGGCCGCCATGCTGGCGGCTGACCACGAAGGCCACCGACTGGGCCGATGCCGGCAGGGCTTGCTGCAGCGGGACCTTGAGCTTGGTCGTGAGCTCGCAGGTGGTGACCGCGCCGATCAGGGCATAGGCGTAGAGATCCTTCTGCGTGGCTGGCCCTTCCGTGGGGACGCCAGCAGGGCGGGCGGAGGGGGCCTGGCGGGCGGCCGGGGGCGGAGGGGGCGGTGACTGGGCCAGGGCCGGGGCACCAGTCGGGACCGCCAGGAGCAGCAGGCCTGGGGCGATCAGGCGCGGGAGGAAAGGGCGCACGAGCAGGGAGCCGGAGAACCGGAGGCCGCGGCATTCTGCCACCGGAGCCGGGAGGGCATCAGGATTCCGGCGGTGGATCCGGCAGCAACTGCGCCAGCAGACCCGCCGCCATCAGCAGGCCGCCGAGGCTGAGGGCCAGGCCGCGGTTGGCGGCGGCTGGTCCGTCCAGCCAGGCCCCGGCCGCCAGGAAGGCACCACCCAGCAGAAGACTCGGGACCAGGACGATTCCTTTGGCGGCCCGGTTGCGGCTCATGGGCAGTCGGGTGTGGCGGTGGCCAAGGAGGCAGCGATCATCGCACCGCCGAGGTCGTCGGCGCTGTCGAGGCGGCGCACCTGGGCCAGCAGACGGCCGTCGTGGGCACCGACGGGGCGCAGCTGGACGCGGGTGTGGCGGGGCAGCTGCCGGCGCAGCCAGGCCACCGCCTCCGCTTCCTGTCCAGCGACGGGATGGATGCAGGCCAGCTCCACAGGGACGCTGCGGTTGCCATCGCCGATCTGCAGCAGAGCCGGCCCACGCACCTGCAGAACCTCGGCAGCCTGGACTGCCCCGGCTCCCAGCAGCCAGGCTGCGGCAAAGGCCAGCAGCGACAATCCTGCGGCGCGGAGCCAGGCGCTGGGGCGGGACTCCTCCGCAGGGTGGTTGTACGAAGCACGGCAGCCACGGCTGCCGGTGGGCACGGCGGTCCGGCCGGCAGTGTTCCCATGGGGCATCGGCGCGCTCAGAGTTTGGCGCCGCAGCTGGGGCAGAACAGATGGGCACTCGCCGTTGACGTGCCACAGGCACCGCAGAGACGCTGGGTGTCGATCGCCAGTTCGGGATGGCTGGGCAGCCCCACCATCTGGGCGTTGCTGGCTCCCGGGGGCACCATCGGGTAGCAGTTCTCGTTGCGGCGCACCTTCACGTCGATGAAGGCGGGACCGGGATGGGCCAGGGCCTGACGCAGACCCTCACGCAGCTGGGCCCGGTCGCTGATCGTGACACCATGGACGCCGAAGGCCGCGGCCAGGGCCTGGAAGTCGGGCATGCCGCCGGTCATCTCTGAATTCGAATAGCGCTCCTCGTAGAAGCTCTCCTGCCACTGGCGCACCATGCCCTGCCAGCCATTGTTCAGCACCACGACCTTGACCGGCAGGCCGTACTGGCTGAGGGTGCCCAGCTCCTGAATATTCATCAGGATGCTGGCATCGCCGGCGACGCAGATCACCTGCTCATTGGGGTAGGCCACCTGCACCCCCATCGCGGCGGGCATGCCGAAGCCCATCGTGCCCAGACCAGCGCTGCTGATCCAGTGGCGGGGCGGGTTGCGCAGGAACTGCGCCGCCCACATCTGGTGCTGACCCACATCCGTGGTGTAGTAAGCCTGCGGCGCCAGCTCCCGCAAAGCCACAACCACCTCCTGGGGCGCGATTTCGCCTTCAGGGGTGGGCACCACCAGGGGGTAGTGATGTTTCCAGGAGTCGATCCGCTCCAGCCAGGCTTCGGTGCGGCCCTGGGCGTTCTCGCCGGCGCTCGCGCTGAGCAGGGCTTCGATGGCCACCTTCACGTCGGCGACGATCGGCACCTCGGGAATCCGGTTCTTGCCCACCTCGGCCGCGTCGATGTCGATGTGGATCACCTGGGCCCGGGGGGCGAAGCTGTCCAGCCGGCCGGTCACTCGGTCATCGAAGCGGGCGCCGGCCGCGATCAGGAGGTCGCACTCGGTGACGGCGAAGTTGGCGTAGGCCGTGCCGTGCATGCCCAGCATGCCCACCGCGAGCGGGTGGTTTTCGTCGAAGGCGCCCTTGCCCATCAGGGTGGTGGTCACCGGCAGGCGGAACCGCTCGGCCAAGGCGGCGACAGCGGCGTGGGCGCCGCTGCTGATTGCACCACCGCCGACGTAGAGCAGGGGCCGCCGCGCCTGACGGATCAGGTCCAGAGCGGCGGAGATGGAGTCAGGGCGGGGGGTCGGGGGGGCGTGGAAGCCTGCGGGAACGGAGCTGCCGGGCTCCACTGGCACGTAGTCGAACTCTTCGGTTCCCACATCCTTGGGCACATCAATCAGCACCGGGCCGGGGCGGCCGCTGGAAGCGATCAGGAAAGCTTCGGCGACGATGCGGCCGATGTCCCGGGGATCGCGCACCACCCAGGAGTGCTTCACGATCGGCAGTGTGATGCCGAAGATGTCGGTTTCCTGGAAGGCATCGGTGCCGATGGCAGCCCTCGGCACCTGACCGGTGATCACCACCATCGGCACGGAGTCCATCTGGGCCGTGGCGATGCCGGTGACCAGATTGGTGGCACCGGGCCCGGAGGTGCCGAAGCAGACCCCGACCTGACCGGTCGCCCGGGCGTAGGCGTCAGCGGCATGGGTGCCGCCCTGTTCATGGCGGACCAGGATGTGCTTCAGCCATCCCCGGGCCTCAGCCTTGTGGAGCTCGTCGTAGATCGGCAGGATCGCGCCGCCCGGGTAGCCGAAGATGTGCATGACGCCGTGGCGGTGCAGGGCGTCCATGAGGGCATAGGCCCCGCTGACCCGCTGGGAGCCGGGGACACCCGCGTCCGTCGGCAGGGCGCCCCGGTTGGGGGATGCTGTGGCGTCGATGACCGCAGCACCTGGGGCGGCCGGGCTGGTGGCGTCGGTGGCAGCCTGGGGATTGAGGGGCGTCAGCGTCACGGCGGCGGGCTTGAAAGCGGGAGGTGGGGTGGCTGGGGTTGGTCGGCGGAGGGGGTGGCCCGGGGCACGCCGGGCTGTCACTGCAGTTGTCCAACATTAGGCGCCCGCCACCGGAGCGGCTGGATCCGTCGCCGGGCCTCGGCCATGGCCCGCAGCACCCGGGCCGGATCCAGAAGCGCCCCCCGGTAGCGCAGCCCCCAGTGCAGATGGGGGCCGGTGGTGCTGCCGGTCAGGCCCACATGGCCGATCAGCTGACCGGTGCGCACCCACTGTCCCTGCCGCAGCAGCACCCGGCCGCTGCGATAGGTGCCGCCAGCGGCGGTGCCGCCCAGGTGGCAGTAAAGATGTTCATAGGGCCCGGAGACGATCACCAGGCCATTGCCGCAGCCCCCGCCGCTGAGCACCTGCTGGATGCGGCCGGCCCACCAGCTGCGCACTGGTGAGCCCAGCGGGGCGGCGATGTCCAGGCCCTCATGGGCCCGGACGTCGCCGCTGATCGGGTGGACGCGCAGGCCGAAGGGGCTCGTGTAGCCGTTGAAGCCCACCACCGGAAAGCTGCCCAGGGCCCAGCGCCCCAGCGGGTTGGCCCGGGCCGCGGATCCAGCCCCCAGCAGGGCCACCAGGCTCAGCAGCAGCAGGCCTGAGTGGCGATGCCGGCGTGTCTCAGAGCAGACCCAGGGCATGGAGGGGACCTCGGCCGCTGATCAGCTCGAGCAGGAAGGCAGAGAAGCCGACCATCGCCAGCCTGCCGTTCCAGACCTCCGAGCTGTTGTTCCAGCCCCAGGCCCACTTGTCCTGGGGGTAGAGCTTGACCCGGTTGGGCAGGGCCGCCGCCTGATCCAGGTTGACCTCGGGGCCGGCCATTGCCTGCTGGACCAGGTCTGCCAGGCCGGAAATGAAGGTGGGATCGGTGTCGAGGGCCGGGACCCGACGGAAGTGGCGAACCCCCGCTTCGGTCGCGATCTCCCGGTACTCGATGTCGATCTCCTCCAGGGTTTCGATGTGCTCGCTGACGAAGCTGATCGGCACCACGACCAGGTCCTTGACCCCCTGCTCTCCGAGGTCGTGCAGGGCGTCTTCGGTGTAAGGCTTGAGCCATTCCACCGGGCCGACCCGGCTCTGATAAGCCAGGGTGTGCGGGTTGTCATGGCCCAGCCGCTCGCGCAAACGGCGCATGATCAGCCGGGTGCAGGCTTCGATCTCCGTCTGATACGGGTCGCCGGCCTCCTCCACATAGCTCTTGGGAACGCCGTGGGCGCTGAAGAAGATGTGGGCCTGGGTGGGGTCCTCGCAGGCTTCGACCTGGCGGGCGATCAGGCCGGCCATCGCTTCGACATACCCCGGATGGTCGTACCAACTGCGGATGCAGCGGATCGGCAGGCGGCGGAAGCCGTCGTCCGCCTGGCGCAGCCGCTGCAGCTCGCGGAAGCTGGAGCCGCTGGTGCTGATCGAGAACTGGGGGTAGAGGGGCAGCACCACCACTTCGTCGATTCCATCGGCCTTGATGTCGGCGACGGCGGATTCGGTGAAGGGATGCCAGTAGCGCATGGCCACATAGCTGGTGGCCTCCACGCCGCGCTGGCGCAGGGTGCTCTGCAGCTCCCGGGCCTGCTGCTCGGTGATGCGCCGCAGCGGGGAGCCACCGCCGATCGAGCGGTAGGCCTCCTGCGACTTGCCGCTCCGCAGGCTGCTGATCAGCCAGGCCAGGGGCTTCTGCAGCGCCGGGGTGGGCAGACGGATGATCTCCGGATCGGAGAACAGGTTGTAGAGAAAGGGCCCCACATCCTGGATGCGCTCGGGACCGCCGAGGTTCAGCAGCAGTACCCCGACCTTCGCCATGCCCGGCCCTCTGTGATGCGAAGCGGGAGCGTAGCGCCAACCTTCCGGCCGGCGCCGTGCATCGGTGGGCCTGAGCCGATAGGGTCCGCGCGACATCCCTCGTTCGCCTCCCCTGGCCGCCGGTCGATCCGCCGCCGACAGCGACCTGCTCGATGCCGCCCTGGCCTTTCGCAACCGGGCCCTGGCGCAGGAGGGGATCGCGCTGCGCCTGGAGCGCCGTGGTGCCCGCATCGGCCTGCGCGGCACCTTGCCCGATCCGGACGCCCCCACGGGCCGTCGCGTGCGGCGGATCAGCCTCGGCCTGCCTGCCACCGCCGAGGGGCTCGAGGCCGCGGCTCTGCGGCTGCGGGCCCTCTGGGACGACCTGCTGGTGGGGCGGTACGACCCCGGGGCCTGGGGCCGGGAGCCCGTCGCCACCGGCTCGCTGCACTTCGCCTCCCCGGCCCCGCCGGCCGATCCGCTGGAGGCCTTCCGCGCCGCCTTCTTCGCCGATCCCCGCCGTCGCCGCCGGCCCGCCGGCAGTCGCACCACCTGGACCGCCGCCTATCTGCCCTACCTGCGGCGGCTGCTCCAGCACGATGTCCTGGGGGCGCCCCTGACGGCGGCCCGCTTCCTGGCGGTGCTGGAGAGCTACCCGGTCGGCAGCCGCAGCCGCCAGCAGTGCGCCGTGGCCCTGGCCGCCTTCGCCCGCCATCAGGGCGTGCTCCTGCCCGCTGACTGGAGCGAGCGGGCGGCAGGCTACGGCCTGCATGCCGCCCGCTTCCGCCCGCTGCCCGCTGACGACCGCATCCTGGCGCTGGTGGAGGCGATCCCGAACCCCGGCTGGCGCCTGGCCTACGGGCTGATGGCCACCTATGGGCTGCGCAATCACGAGGTCTTTTTCTGCGACCTCTCGGCCCTGGCTCCCGGCGGTGATCGGGTGCTGCGGGTGCTGCCCGCCACCAAGACCGGCGAACACCAGGTCTGGCCCTTCCGGCCCGAGTGGGTGGAGGCCTTCGATCTGCTGCGGCTCGGTCGGGAGCCCGCGGCCCTGCCCTCCGTCTGCACCGACCTGCAGCGCACCACCCTGCAGCAGGTGGGGCGGCGGGTGGCCGAGCAGTTTCGGCGTTACGGGCTGCCGATCACCCCCTACGACCTGCGCCACGCCTGGGCGGTGCGCACGATTCATATCGGCCTGCCCGACACGGTGGCGGCGCGGATGATGGGCCACTCGGTGGGCATTCACACCCGCACGTATCACCACTGGATCACCCGGCGCGATCAGCAGCGGGCGGTCGATGCGGCCCTGGCCCGGGAGCGTCCCGGCCCCGCCACAGTGGAGGCCTCTCCGGTTCCCTGCGCGTGACCGCCGCACCGCCCGATGTCCTCCTCAGCAGCGCCGGCGGCCAGCCGGTCGGCGCCCCCCCGCCGCACGGGCAGCCCCCTGCCGGTGACCTGGAGGCCATCGCGGTGCTGGATCCGGGCGCTGCGGCAGAGCCAGCCGCTGCGGCAGATTCAGCTGAAGCGCCAGACCCAGCTGCTGCGCCGGAGGCGGCGGACCCGCCAGAGGCGAGCGAAGCTGGCGACAGCCTCGATCAACTGGCGGCCGAGCTCGGTCCCGGCGGCGCCCTGGCCCCGGAACGGGAGGCCGACGCCTATCGGCGCCGCATGGACCGCCGCCGGGAGGTGCAGCGCCAGCGGGTGCAGGAACGCAACCGCGAAAAGGGGCTGGTGCTGGTGTTCACCGGCGATGGCAAGGGCAAGACCACCGCGGCCCTGGGGCTGGTGCTGCGCACCCTCGGCCATGGCGAACGGGTGGCCGTGGTGCAGTACATCAAGGGCGGCTGGCATCCCGGCGAGGCCCGGGCCCTGGCCCTGTTCGGCGATGCCCTGCACTGGCATGCCCTCGGGGAGGGCTTCACCTGGGAGACCCAGGACCGTGAGCGCGACCGCGAGCTGGTGCAGCGCGCCTGGGAGCGGTCGCTGACCTACCTCGCCGACCCGGACTGCCGACTGGTGGTGCTGGATGAAGTGAACGTGGCCCTCAAGCTCGGCTACCTCTCCCTGGAGTCCCTGCTGGAGGGTCTCGCTCAGCGACCGCCGCTCACCCACGTGGCCCTCACGGGCCGGGGTGCCCCCCAGGGGTTGCTTGAGCGTGCCGATCTGGTGACGGAGATGAAGCTGATTCGCCATCCCTTCCGTGAGCAGGGGGTCAAGGCCCAGGCGGGGATCGAGTACTGAGCGCAGGCCGGGCCTGCGGCCGCTCTCCCGCGGCTGCCCTCCGGCCGGCGGCCCGCTCCCGGTGGGGCTGCGGCGGGGGGTTGCTACTGTTCGGCCGATCGTGGAATTCGATGGCTTACCGGCGCGTTCTCCTCAAGCTCAGTGGTGAAGCGCTGATGGGCGAGCAGGGCTACGGCATCGATCCGGCCATCGTCCAGTCGATCGCCTCCGATGTGGCCGCCGTCGTCGCCGGCGGAACCCAGCTGGCGATCGTGGTGGGAGGCGGCAACATCTTCCGTGGGCTCAAGGGGTCGGCCGCCGGCATGGACCGCGCCACCGCCGACTACGTGGGCATGCTCGCCACGGTGATGAATGCGATCACACTCCAGGACGGCCTGGAACAGGCCGGTGTGCCCACCCGGGTGCAGAGCGCCATCTCGATGCAGGAGGTCGCTGAGCCCTACATCCGCCGCCGTGCGATCCGCCACATGGAGAAGGGCCGGGTGGTGATCTTCGCGGCCGGCACCGGCAATCCCTTCTTCACCACCGACACCACCGCCGCCCTGCGGGCCGCCGAGATCGGCGCCGATGTGGTGTTCAAGGCCACCAAGGTCGACGGGGTCTACGACAAGGATCCCGCCCGCCATGCCGATGCCGTGCGTTACGACAGCCTCACGTTCCTGGACGTGCTCAGCGGTGAACTCGAGGTGATGGATGGCACCGCCATTGCCCTCTGCAAGGACAATGCCATCCCGATCGTCGTCTTCGATCTGTTCGGCAGCGGCAACATCGGTCGTGCCGTTTCGGGTGAACCGATCGGCACCCGTATCGTTCCCGCCCTCTGACATTCCCTCCCCCCCCTTACATGGACCTGGAAGCCAGCATGCGCAAGTCGGTGGAAGCCACCCAGCGCAACTTCAACACCATCCGTACCGGGCGGGCCAATTCCTCCCTGCTCGACAAGATCGTCGTCGAGTACTACGGCGCCGAGACGCCGCTGAAATCCCTCGCCACCCTCTCCACCCCTGATTCGCAGACGATTCAGATCCAGCCCTTCGATACCGGCTCGATGGCGCTGATCGAGAAGGCCATCGCCATGAGCGATCTGGGTCTTACCCCCAACAACGACGGCCGCACGATCCGCATCAACATCCCGCCGCTCACCGAGGATCGGCGCAAGGATTTGTGCAAGATCGCCGCCAAGTATGCCGAGGAGGGCAAGGTGGCTCTGCGCAACCTGCGGCGCGAGGGCATCGATCGCATCAAGAAGCAGGAGAAGGAGGGCGAGCTCTCCGAGGATCAGAGCCGCGACGAACAGGACAAGGTTCAGAAGCTCACCGATCGCTTCATCGCCGAACTCGAGAAGCACCTGAGCGACAAGGAAGCCGACATCCTCAAGGTCTGAGGTGAGTGCATCCCAGGCTGACGTCGCCATCGTCGGCGCCGGCCCCGCCGGTGCGGCGGCGGCCTATCACCTGGCCAGCCGCGGCCGGCGGGTGATCCTGCTGGATCGGGATCCGGCCGGTCGCCACAAACCCTGCGGCGGCGGCATGGCGGCCTCGGTCCAGCGCTGGTTCCCCTTCGATCTCACCCCCGCCGTCGATCAGATCATCCGTCGGGTCCGCTTCACCTGGTGCCTCGACGATCCGGTCATCGCCGAACTGCCGGGGGAGGCCCCGTTCTGGATCGTGCGCCGCTCCGTGCTGGATGCCTTCCTCGCCGAGCAGGCCATCGCCGCCGGCGCCGAGCGCCGCAGCCAGGCCACCGTCACCGCAATCGAGCGCCGGGAGTCGGGCTGGGAACTCAGCCTGGAAGGGGGTGAGCGTCTTCTGGCCCGGAGCGTGGTCGTGGCCGATGGTTCCGGCTCCCGTTTCGCCGCCCCCCTCGGTCTGGGTCCCGAACGGCCCCGCTATGCCGCCACCGTTTCGGTGGACGTGGAGGCACCGGTGAGCGAGCCGGACACCGCCCGCTTTGAGTTCGGCCTGGTGCATCACGGCTTCTGCTGGTCCTTCCCCCGCGCCGGCGGCTACAGCATCGGGGTGGGAACCTTCATCGGCCGCCAGGAGGCGGATGCCGAGGCGGTGCTCGCCTCCTTGCTCCCGAGCCTCGGTCTGCCGCGGGATGCCGGGGTGCGCCGTACCGGAGCCCTGCGCATCTGGGATGGCCACCATCCCCTGCATGGCGATGGGCTGCTGGCGGTGGGTGATGCCGCGTCCCTGTGCGATCCCTTTCTGGCGGAGGGGCTGCGCCCCTCGCTGATGAGCGGCACTTACGGCGCCACGGCTCTGGATGCCTGGCTGGGGGGGGATGGCGATGCCCTGGCGGCCTACAGCCGACGCATGCGCTCTGAATGGGGAGAGTCGATGGCCTGGGGGCGCCGCATCGCCCAGGTCTTCTATCGCGTTCCCCGGGTGGGCTATCAGCTCGGCGTCAAACGCCCCACCGCCCCCCAGCGCATCGCCCAGATCCTGTCGGGAGAGATGGGCTACGGCGACATCGCCCAGCGGGTGATCCGCCGGCTGCTGTTCCAGCGGGGTTGAGCCGTTCCTCGGCCGGGGCTCTCTGCCGGGTTGGCTTTGCCGGCTTCCCGCCGACCCCGCCGAGCCGCCCCGGTCGCTCTGCCCCGTCATCGTTCCGCCCTGATCGCTTCGCTCGCTTCTCGGCGGTGGTTCTGGCCGCAGCTGGTTGCGTCGAGCCGGTCTGGCCCCCCCAGGACGCCGACGATCGCCTCAGTTGCGGAAGCAGTCCTTGAGATCGCGCAGACGCTGGTCGATCGAGCCCAGCAGCTCAATGGCGAACATCGGTGATTCCTGCACCGCAAACAGGAACTTCTCGCGGTTCATCACCAGCAGCCGGCAGTCGCTCAGGGCCCTGGCATTGCCGTAGCGGGTGTGATCCGGGGTCACCAGGGCACCGGCTCCGAACACATCGCCCGCCTGGATGGTCTCGGTGCCGGCGCCTTCATTCCAGCTCAGTTCGACGGTGCCCTCCAGCAGGCCGAACATGCAGTCGCCCGATTCTCCGGAACGGAAGATCAGGTCGCCCTGCCGGACGTCGATCACCTCCCCCTTGCTGGCGAGGGCACGCATGGTGGCGAGGGCGTTCACGGGCCGCGTCGGCAGGGTTGAACCGATTGTGCAGGAGTGGCCGGCGGCAGCGGAGCTCTCCGGTGCCGCCGGCGACACCGGACGGTATTTAGCCGGCCGATCCCAGGGCCAGAGCAGCCCCGAGGCCGGCCCGCACCTCATCCGGCGCCAGGCGCCCGTCCTTGTCGGTGTCGAGGGCATCGAAGACGGCGTCGCTGCCTAGCCATTCCTCGCGGGTGATGCATCCGTCACCGTCGAGGTCGTTGAGCAGGAAGATCTCGTGGACCGCATGGGTGAAGGCGGCACCGCCCTCCAGCTCCGCCAGACGGTGGGCCAGCTGGGCCTCCAGGGTCTCGATCGCCTTGGAGAATCCCCGGATCCCCTCATCGAGCTTTTCGCTGGCCATCGGGTCCTCCGCCATCAGGGCATCGAAGCTGGCGCGGTCGATGCTGATCCGGGCCTCGGTGGCCCCAGGGGCACTGCTGTTCAGCCGCCTCTCCAGCACGCCTTCCCGGCCGCGCAGCTGATCCATCAGGGCCGGTGAGATGGTGAGCAGATCGCAGCCGGCCAGTTCAATGATCTCGTCGATGTTGCGGAAACTCGCCCCCATCACCTCGGTGCGATAGCCGTAGGTCTTGTAGTAGTTGAAGATGCGGGTCACGGAGATCACGCCTGGATCTTCCGGTCCGGGATAGCTCTCGCGGCCGGTGGATTTCTTGTACCAGTCGAGGATGCGGCCGACGAAGGGCGAGATCAGGGTGACGCCAGCCTCGGCACAGGCCACCGCCTGGGCGAACCCGAACAGCAGCGTGAGGTTGCAGTGGATCCCCTCCTGTTCGAGCCGTTCGGCGGCGCGGATGCCCTCCCAGGTGGAGGCGATCTTGATCAGTACCCGCTCGCGGCCGATGCCGGCCTGTTCATACAGGCCGATCAGTTTGCGGGCCTTGCTGATGGTGGCTTCGGTGTCATAACTCAGGCGGGCATCCACTTCGGTAGAGACCCGGCCCGGAACGATCTTCAGAATCTCCTTGCCGAAGGTGACGCTGATTTCATCCAGTGCTTCGTTGACGACGTCGTCCGCGCCGGCCTGGCTGCCGATCGCTTGGCGCGATTCGCGCAGGGAGCGATCGATCAGCTCCTGGTAGGTCGGGATCTGGGCCGCCGCCAGGATCAGGGACGGGTTCGTGGTGGCATCCCGCGGGGTGAACTGGCGGATGGCGTCGATGTCGCCGGTGTCTGCCACCACCACGGTCATGGCGGCCAGTTGGTCGAGCAGGTTGGACATCAGACGGGCATCCTTTGGGATCAAGCTAGCCAGCCGCTCCCGGATCCCGTTCCGGGGTTGTGGGAACAGCCACAGGGTCAGGTCTGCGCTGGACGGGCCGCGACCGTCCGGGGCACCGGCTTGCTGGGCGGCACCTTGTCGATCACCACCAGCGCCTCGACGATCTGGCGGGCCACCGGAACGGCCACCGTGGCGCCGTAGGCATTGCCGCCCTGCGGTTCGTCGACGACGACGAGCACCACGTAGCGCGGATCCTCGATCGGCAGGATCGCCACGAAGCTGCAAATGCGGGCTCCGGGGATGTAAACCCCGTTCTGGGCTTTCTGGGCCGTGCCCGTCTTGCCGCCGAGTCGGTAGCCAGGAATCTTCAGCCCCTTGCCACTGCCCTTCTCGACCACGCTCTCCATCCAGTTGACCACGGTCCGGGTGACCTTGGGATCGAGCAGCTGAATGCCCGTGGGGCTGCCGGCACTGGCCAGGGCATCGCCGGAGCGCAGGCCACGGGTGATGTGGGGGCTGACCAGCCGGCCGCCGTTGGCCAGCATCCCGTGCAGCTGAACCAGCTTGAGCGGTGTCAGCGAGAAGCCCTGCCCGAAGGCGGCCACCGCCGGTTCAATCGGGGCGGCGGTGAACTGCTGACGGGACTTGAGCTGCCCGGCCACGGCTCCGGGAAGATCGGTGTCGGGGACGGTGTCGATGCCGAGGGTGTGGAGCCAGTTCCAGAAGCGATCACGCTTGAGCCGCGACATCGCATCGACCATGCCGACGTTGCTGGAGACCTGCAGCACCGTGGGGAAATCGATGACGCCGTTGGCTCGGCGATCGGCGTTGAAGATCGGCCAGCCGCCGATGTTGAGCTGGCCCACATCATTGGCGGTGCCCTGGGGGTCGATCACCTTCTCCTGAAGGGCCAGAGCCAGGTTGATCGGCTTGAAGGTCGATCCCGGTTCGTAAAGATCCTGCACGGACCATTCGCGGAACAGCCCCGGTTCGAATTCCCAGAAGCGGTTGGGGTCGTAACTGGGGGTGGAGGCGAGCGCAAGCAGTTCGCCGCTGCGGCTGTCCATCACGATCGCCGCCCCCCGCTTGGCATTCCATTGCTTCACCTGGCGGGCCAGGGCTTGCTGGGCCACCTGCTGGAGGCGGGCGTCGAGGGTGAGCTGCAGCCGGAGGTCATCGCCGTAGAGAGACCCCGCCCGCAGTCCATCGGGCAGCGGGGTGCCGTCGGCGCCCCGGCGCATGCTCACCGTCATCTCCTGGCGGCGCAGATCGCTGTCGCGGCTCTGCTCGAGGCCCGCCTGGGGGACCCGCTCCAGGTTGAGGAAGCCGACCACGTTGGCGAACAGCTGACCCTGGGGATAGACCCGCTGGGAGTAACCCTCGAGGTCGAGGCCGCTGATCTTGAGCGAGCGGATGCGGTTGGCTGTCTCGGGGTCGAGGTTGGTGGCCAGCTTGACGCCGCTGCGCCGTTCTCCGATCGTCTGCAGCAGCTCCTCGCGGGGGACGGCCAGCACCGAGGCGAGCCGTCCGGCCACCTCGTCGGGGCGCCGAACCCCATTGGGGGTATCACCGGCGAAGTTGAAATAGCGGGGGTGGGCCCACAGGGTGAAGCGGTCCTCATCGAGGGCCACCAGGCGTCCCATCCGATCGACGATCGTGCGCCGCTTGCCCAGGGGGGCGATGGTCTGGGTCTGGATCGCCCGGGCCCGGGCCTGGAGCTTGTCGCCCTGCACCACCTGAAGCCAGGCCAGCCGGAGACCCAGGCCGCCGAGGGCGGTGCTGAGCAACAGGAAGACCGCAAGGAAACGACCGGTGTGCAGCGGTTGCATCTCCACAACCCGATGCCGGGACCCACCGACCGGTGCGACGGGGGTCTGGCGGCGGGTCGCCGGACGGGGTCGACCGGAACGGCCGGTCCCGCTGGGGGGGTGGGGTCGGGTGGAGGGTCGGGCCATCAGTAGCCGGCCGGGATGCGCGTCATGTGGATCTGGGCGAGAAGGGCCTGGGTGCTCGTGGGGCGCTCCACCACCGGCTGGGGAAGATGAATCAGCTTCTCACTGCTGGTCGGCACCAGCTGACCGGGGCGGCGGACGGCCCCCAGGTGGTGCTGCTCCAGCAGGGCCGAGGACTCCTGCAGGCGATGCTCCAGGGACTTGGAGGCTTCGAGCTGGCCGTAGCTCGAGGCCCATTCGTTCTGCCAGTGCAGGGTGAGGGCGCTGAGCCCCAGGGTGCTCAGTCCCAGGCCGGCCAGCAGGCCCGTGCTGACCCGGTGCAACCCCGCCAGCCAGGGGGAGGAGCGTTCCGCCCGGCGGGCGGACAGGGAATTCTCGATGACCTGGAGCGAGCCACCCGAGCGTCGACGGCTCTGGCCACTGCGGCGTTGGCTCCGCCGCGGGGTGGCGCTGGAAAGAGTGGCAGTCAAGGGACGCATCCAGTCACTGCGCAAGTGAACCACTCCGCAGCCGCGCCAGCAAGGGCGCGATTGCCGGTTCCCTCACGGCCACGCGGGGCCATTGGCCAGCAGCAGCAGGTTGGCGAAGGTGAGACCGTTCCAGAGCCCATGCGCGATCACGCTGGTCGCCAGCCGTCCGCTGGACCAGCGCAGCAGCCCCAGGCCGATGCCGAGCACGAACAGGGGCATCAGCTCCCCGAGGCTGAGGTGGGCGAGGGCGAACACCGCCGCACTGATCAGCACCGCCGCCGTTCCGCCCACCCTCTGGCCCAGCACCGGCAGCAGAACGCCACGGAACAGGGTCTCCTCGAACAGTGGGGCCAGCACCACAGCCGTGAGGGCGAAGCAGGCCAGGCCCCAGGGACTGCCGCTGTTGAGCACGAGTTCCAGCAGGGGGTTGCTGCCGCCCGGATCCCCCCAGATCCGTCCCACCAGCCAGCCGGCCAGGGCCACCGCCGGCAGCAGCATCAGCAGCAGCCGTGTGGCCTGACGGGTCGCCGAGGCCAGGGGTTTCCAGCGCCACTGCAGCCAGCCGGCCATCGGGATGGTGGCCTGGCTGCCCCGCAGCATGATGACCAGCAGCCCCAGCGGAGCGACCATCAGGCCCAGGTAGAGCACCAGGACCCGCACCCCTTCGGCCAGGGGGCCACTGAGCGCCAGCTGGTTGATCAGCAGCTTGAGAGGGGGCTCCAGCAGGGTCGGCACCAGCAGTTCGCCGACCAGCACAAAAGCCCCCGCGATCAGCAGCGTCACGTCCACCGGGCTCAGCGGTGGGCCGACCAGGGGCGGAGCCGGGAGCTGCCGGCCGCTCAGCCGTTGCCACAGGCTGCGGATCAGCAGGCCGACCCCCAGCAGCAGCAGCAGCAGGGGCAGCAGGGTCACGGCCAGCAGCTGCAGCACCCGTCCGCTGCCCCGCCGATCGGCGGGGCAGGGGTCCGCTGCCGTGCCTCCCCCCAGCTGTTCGCAGCTCAGTTGGCGCAGCACCGGTGAGGGGCTCCAGGGCTGGAGCAGGGCGCGCTGATCGGTCCCATTCAGCCGGCGACCGGCCAGCAGCGCCTCGAGCAGGGAGCGGCGGGCGGGCTCGACGCTGGGGATCAGATCGCGCAGATCCCGGTTGGCCGCCTCGGCCGCTGCGGCGCCGCCGCCACCGGTGCGCTGCAGCAGGGCGAGCTCGAGGCGGCGGGCCGCCGGGGCCGGTGTGGTGCCGGTGGCGTTGGCCTGCTCCAGGGCCTCGATCAGCTGCTGGCGGGGGGCTTCCCCCACCAGGGTCTGCCGCAGTCGGCTCGGCAGGCGGTCCTCCACCAGTACCGCCAGCTCGAGCTGGCGCCGATCCAGGCTCTGCTCGACCGACGGCCGCTCCAGGCTGCCGCTGAGGCCATTGAGCCACAGCAGCAGGCTGAGGGAGAGGCTCAGCAGGGCCAGCAGCACCTTCCAGGCGGGCGGCTGGGCGCCGGGTCCCGCAGGGGGCGGATTCGGGGCGGTGGTCCCGCTGCTGTCGGCGGCACCACCGGAGCGCGGACTGGGGTTGGAGACGGGAGTGGACAACCGGGCCGGGTGTGGGGACTGCAGCGATTGTCCCTCCCATACGATGGTTCCCGCCGTGGCCCCCGGTGTCGTGCCCGTCCGCCTTGTCCTCGTCCGCCACGGGCTGAGCAGTTTCAACACCGAACACCGCGTTCAGGGGCGCGATGATCTCTCCTCCCTCACCCCCGAAGGCCGCGACCAGGCCAGCCGCACCGGCGCCGCCCTGCGGGGTCTGACCTTCCAGGGCCTCTACAGCTCCCCCCTGAGCCGCGCCCGCGACACCGCCGAGGCTCTCCTGGCGAGTCACGGGACCGGCGCCGGCGATCTTCTCCTCGACGACGATCTGCTGGAGATCGATCTGGCCCCCTGGAGCGGCCTGCTGCGCAGCGAGGTCGCCCAGCGGCATCCCGAGGCCGAGCGGCTCTGGCGGGAGCGGCCTGAGAGCCTCGAGCTGGCTCGCCCCGATGGCAGCACCTACCGGCCGCTGCCGGAGCTGATGGTCCAGGCGGGGCGTTTCGTCGATCGCCTGCTTCAGGAGCACGACCCCGCCGGAGAGGCCACGGTGCTCGTCGTCGGTCACAACGCCATCCTGCGCTGCGTTCTGCTGCAGCTGCTGGGGTTGGATGCCTCCGGCTTCCGCCGGCTGCGCCTCGAGAACGCCTCGATCTCGGTCCTGAATGTGAGCCAGGGGCCGGAAGAGCGCCGACAGGTTCAGATCGAGTCCCTCAACGGCATCGCCCACCTGGGGGTGCCCGTGCCCTCCCGTGGCAGGGGCCCGCGCCTGCTGCTGGTGCGCCACGGCGAGACGGACTGGAACCGGCAGGGCCGGTTCCAGGGCCAGATCGACATCCCCCTCAACGCCAACGGCCACCGGCAGGCCGAAGCGGCCCGTGCGTTCCTGGCCGATGTGCCGATCGACCGGGCCTACACCAGCGCCATGGCCCGTCCCCGCCAGACCGCCGAGGCGATCCTGGGATCCCATCCCGGTGTCCCTCTCACCAGCACCACCGGTCTGCTCGAGATCGGCCATGGGCTGTGGGAGGGGCGGCTGGAGCAGGAGATCGCCGAGGGCTGGCCCCAGCTTCTGGCCGACTGGAAGCGAGCCCCCGAAACGGTGCAGATGCCCGGCGGTGAGACCATCCACGATGTCTGGGAGCGCTCGCTGCGAACCTGGAGCCGGATCGCGGCCGGTCTCGACGCTTCTGAAACGGCCCTGGTGGTGGCCCACGATGCCGTCAACAAGGCGATCCTCTGTGCCCTGCTCGGCCTCTCGCCCGGCGATATCTGGGCGGTGAAGCAGGGCAACGGCGGCGTCACGGTCATCGACTATCCCGGGGGGGCGGACGCGCCCCCGGTGGTGACCAGCCTGAACCTCACCCATCATCTGGGTGGGGTGATCGATCGCACCGCCGCCGGCGCCCTCTGATTCGCCCCTCCCGGCTTCCCTTCCCCGCCCCCGCCCCCATGGACCGTCGACTGTTGCTGCGGGGGGTGCAACTGATCGAGGCCCCCGGTGTCCCGGTCCGGCGCACCGACGTCCTGCTGGAGGGACCCGTCCTGCGGGCGATCGATCCCGACGCGGACAGCCTCGCCGCCTGGCGTGAGACCGGAGCCCACGAGTGTGCCGCCGGCGGCTGCTGGTTCGCACCGCCTCTGGTGGATCCCCACAGCGTGCTGGAGGAGCCGCTCGGGGGCCGCGCCGAAACGCTGCAGAGCCTGGGGGAGGCGGCCGCCGCCGGCGGTTACGGCACCGTGGCCCTGCTCCCCTGGGCTCCGGACTGGCGCGACAGGCCCGATCGTCTGGGGCTGGCCTGGCCGGCGCCGATGGAGCTGCACTGCTGGGGTGCCTTCAGCCTCAAGGGGGCCGACCAGGAGCTCGCCCCCCATGCCGACCAGCTGGCCGCGGGGGCCGTGGGGGTGGCCAGCGGCGATGCCCAGCCGCCGCTCGATCTGCTGGAGCGTGGCCTACGCCTGGCCGAAACCGGTGAGCGGCCCGTTCTGCTCGCCGTCCGCGATCGGGACCTGTCGCGACAGGGATTCGTGCGGGAGCGGGTGGAGGCCCTGCGGGCGGGCTGGCCCCTTGACCCGGTGCTGAGCGAAACCCTGCCTCTGGAGACCCTGCTGACCCTCTCCCGCTCCCTGCCCGCGGCCGGGCTGCGGCTGATGAACCTCACCACGGCCGAAGCGGTGGATCGCCTGGCGGCCTGCCCCGAGCCGCCCCAGGCCAGCGTGCCCTGGTGGCACCTGGTGGTCGACAGCGGTCGGCTCGACCCCGCCGCCGAGGGCTGGCGCCAGGTGCCCTCCCTGGGCGGCCCCGGCGATCGGGAGGCTCTGATCACCGCCCTGGCACAGGGGGTGCTGAGCGCGGTTGCGGTCCATCACCAGGCCCTCGACCCCGAGGAGCGGCTGCTGCCTCTCGATCAACGCCGTCCCGGTCTGGCTGGCCATGGCCACGTGCTGACGGCCCTCTGGCAGGAGCTGGTGGTGCGGCGTGGCTGGTCAGCTGAGCAGCTGTGGCAGGTGCTCTGTTGGGGGCCGGAGCGTTTCCTGGGCCTGCCGGTCCGTCCGCTGGAGCCAGGGGGGCGCCGCTGGTTGCTGTTCGATCCGCAGGCCCAGCCCCTGGCGATCCCCTCGCTGGCGGCCAACCATCCGCCCCAGGATCCGGCCCAGCGCGGCGCGGTGCTAGCCAGCGGCCTCAGCGATCAGCAGACGTGGGCGCTCCCAGGGGCCCCAGGGCGTTGAACGGGTAGAAGCGCCAGAAGGCCCGGCCGATGATCTCCCGGCCAGGCAGGAACGGCCCACCGGGCCAGAAGCGGGCGTCCCAGCTGTTGGCGCGGTTGTCGCCGAGCACCACCACATGGCCCGGGGGCACCAGAGTGTCGAGGGTGCGGCAGGGTCCGAAGCCCTCCGGGCTGACCGGGCACTGGTTCTGGACGTAGGGCTCGCTCAGGGGCTGGCCGTCGATCCGCACCCGGCCGCGGGGATCCACCTGGATCCGCTCCCCGGGCAGGGCCACCACCCGTTTGATGTAGGCGTCACAGGCGGGGTGCTGCACACCGGGCAGCGATCCGATCAGGGGCAGGTTGACGACAAGGCAGCGCAGCGGGCCAGGGCCCCGGCCACTCGACAGGATCGGGTCGAAGTGATGCGGGGCGTGGAAGACCACGATCTCGCCCCGGCGGGGCAGCCTGTTGCGGTAGCTGATCTTCTCCACCAGCAACCGGTCCTGGAGCTGCAGCCCCGGCAGCATCGAGCCCGAGGGGATGTAGCGGGCCTCCAGCAGGAATTGGCGGATTCCCAGGGCGATCGCCAGGGTGATCACCACGCTGCGCCAGAAAGCCCAGGGGCTTTCCTCGTCCTGGCCGCGGGGCGCGGGCTTGTTGTCAGGGGCTGGGGTGTTGGGCGCGATGCCTTCGTCGGCCTGGGGTTCCGGATGGCTCAAGGCGATCGTGCGCAGGGACCGGGGACGGGAGGCAGATTAGGCACGTCCCTTCACCCGCGTTCCCATGGCGCGTCCCCGCTGGCATCGGATCGCCGTCTCCTCCGGCAGCCGCGCTGGCCGCGTCTGGGATCGCTTCGTGGCGCTCTGGGCGGCGCTGAATCTGGTCTGCGTCGCCTTCGACCTCACCTACGTGCCGCTGCGCACCTTCTGGCTGCAGCGCAACCTCTACCCGATCCCATCGGCCCCGCTGGCGGTGCCGCTGCAGATGATCCCGGATGTCACCCCCTGGATGGACCCGATCAAGGGGATCGAGCCCCATCGCGAGACCGCGGCCTGGAACCGCCAGCTCGATGCCCTGGACCGGGCGATGCGCAGCCATCGGCCGGGTCAGCCCCTGACGGCTGAGCAGAGCCGGCTGCTGGCCCTGCAGGTGGATCTCACCGCCCGGATGATCGACACCAACCCCTTTGCGGCTTCCAACGCTTCCGGCACCCTGGAGAAGATCAAGTCGCGTCTGCGCCGCCGCGCCGACCGCGATTCGGCCCGCGATTCCGCCGCCTGGCTGCTGAGCCCCGCCGGCCTGCAGGCCCAGCCCTGGAGCGAGCAGCGCCGCTTCTGGCAGCAGCGCATCCAGCCCCTGGTCGACACCAATTACTGGCGTTCGATCGACGAGAACGGCCGACCGACCGATCACTTCTGGCGCTACGACCTGATCCTGTTCCAGAGCGTCTTCGCTCTCGACATCCTGCTGCGGGCGGTGCGGCTGCGTCGTCGCCTGCCCGGACTGAGCTGGAGTGAGGCGCTGTTGCGGCGCTGGATCGATCTGCCCCTGCTGCTGCCCTTCCTCCGCTGGTTGCGGCTGGTGCCGGTGGTCGAGCGCCTGCAGACCAGTCGCCTGATCAACATCGAGCCATTGCGGGCCGTGGTGAGCCGGGCGGTGGTCGCCCTGCTGGCCGTGGAGCTGTTCGAGGTCCTGGCCCTGCAGCTGATCGATGGCCTCCAGGGGCTGATCCGCTCCCGCCGCTGGCCCGGCCGCATCCGTGCCCTGCGCAGCCACCAGAGCGTGATCAGCAACGACGAGCGCGAGCTGGTGGAGCTGCTGCGGATCTGGGCGCCGCTGCTGCTGGTGCGGGTGGCCCCGCGGCTGGCCCCCGAGCTGCAGGGCGTGATGGGCCATGCCCTCCAGCAGAGCCTGCAGAGCACCATGGTGCCGCCCCCCCTGCGGGGCCTGCAGCCCCTGCTCGATGTGGAGAAGGGGGTCAGCCGCCAGCTGGCCGGCGGCATGGTGGAGAGCCTGCTGGAGCTGACCCGCAACACCGGTGAACGCCTGGGCCGGCGCGACGATCAGCAGCTGGAGCTGCTGCAGCGCTTCGTGGACCGCTTCTGGGAGGAACTCGCCTCTGCCCTGGAGGAGGGGCCGGTGCTGGAGCGCTCCCAGGAACTGCTGTGCAGCCTGCTCGAGGAATTCAAGGCCAACTACCTCAGCCAGATCAGCCGGGCGGGCATCGGTGGGCTGATCGACGAGCTCGATCAGTTGATGGTCAAGGGGGGGCGCCCAGGGTCTCCGACCACTCCGCCTCCCGAAAGCCCGTGAGCACGCGACCGTCGGCGGTGAGCAGGAAGGGCCGCTTGATCAGCCGACCGTCGCTGGCCAGGGCGGCCAAGGCCTCCGCGTCGTCCATCGCCTTGACGCGGGCGGCTCCGAGGGCCCGGTAGCTCTGGCCGCTGGTGTTGAACAGCCGGTTTCGCCCCAGCTGCTCAAAACCCCTCCGCAGTGCTTCTGGCTCCGGAGGGGTGGTGGTGATGTCGATGCTCTCGACGCTGATGTTGCGCAGCTTCAGCCAGGCCAGGGCCTTGCGGCAGGTGCTGCAGGGCCCGTAGCCGTAGAAGCGGTGGAGGCTCACCGGGACCGGCTCACTTGCGGCCCACCAGGGCCTTGAGGGCGCCGACCAGGCTGTTGGATCCCTTGCCGACGCCGGCGGGGGGATTGGTGCGGACGGTCACGTCACCGTTGACGGTGGTGCGGCAGCTGAGGCGGTAGTTGGCGGGGCGGTCGGCGAGATACACCTCCTCGACGTCGGAGCGGGGAGAGAGATTGCGCTCACCCTCGAGCACCTCCATGACGCAGGTGCCGCACTGGCCGAGACCACCGCAGTTGTTGACGTTGCTCAGGCCGGTATAGGGGTTGATGCCGGCATCCAGGGCGGCCCTGCGCAGGTTGGCACCCTCGATGCACCCGACCTGTTGGCCTTCACGTTCGAACCGGATGGTGGGCACGGGGTTGATGGGGGAGGGCGCCGCCCAACTTAAGGCACGTGACGCCCCTTCCGCACTGCAGTGGGCCGATTCGCTGCCGGCCCCCGCGGCTCTCCGTAACATGGCCATTGCGCCTGGAAGCCGGTGTCCAGTCCCCCAAGCCCAGCCCTGTTCGAGCCCGATCCCGCCTACGAACGTCTGGCGACCCGGCTGATTCCCGGTTACGGCAGCCTGGCGCGCCTGGCGGTGTCCCTGCTGGCCACCTCACCCCTGGCTGCAGCCGACGGCGCCGCGGTGCTGGTGGCCGGCTGCGGCACCGGCGCCGAGCTGCTGGAGGCCCGCGCCCAGCGTCCCGACTGGCGGCTCACCGCCCTCGACCCCTCCACCACCCTGCTGGCGGTGGCCCGCCAACGGCTGGAGGGAGCCCCGATCGACTGGCACTGCTCCCGGGTCGAGGATCTCGGCGCCGAGGCCGCCTTCGATGGAGCTCTGTCGGTGCTGGTGCTGCAGTCGCTGCCCGATGACGGCGGCAAGCTGGCTTTTCTGAGCGCCCTGGCCCGCAGCCTGCGCCCCGGCGGCCAGCTGGTGCTGGTCGATCTGATGCGCCCCGAGCGCTCGGCCCTGCAGGAGCAGGTGGAGCGCGCCTGGTGTCAGTTCCAGCGGGCCAGTGGCAGCAGCGCCGATCCGGCCGATCTGGCCCGGGCCGTCGAGGCGCCCCATCCGATCGGCATGGCCCGCCTTGGGGCGTTGGCGGAGGCCGCCGGGTTCGGTGACCCGGCTCCGGTGTTCAAGGCCCTCGACTTCGAAGGCTTCCTGCTGCAGCGGCGCCCCTGACCCTCAGCCGGTCGCCCCGGGGGGCAGCCCCCGAGCGGCGCGCGCGATGCACCGCTCCAGCAGGGCGGGAACCTCGGCGGCATCGAGCCAGCCGGTGATCGTGACGGGCCGGCCCTCCATGTTCTTGTAGGTGCGGAAGAATTCGGCCACATCCTCCAGCTGGTTGGGGGCGATCTGACGCACGCTGGTCACACCGTCCAGGCGGCGATCGGCCGTGGGCAGACACAGCAGCTTGCCGTCGTGGGCACCGTTGTCGATCATGTCCAGGATCCCGATCGGCCGGGCCGTGAGCAGGCAGCCGGCGAAGGTGGGTTCATCCATGATCACCATCGCATCGAGGGGGGCGCCGTCCTCCGCGAGGGTGTTGGGAACGAATCCGTAATCAAACGGGTAGCGCACCGAGGAGTGGAGCACCCGGTCGAGCACCATCACCCCCGCTTCGGCGTTGTATTCGTACTTGTTGGTGCTGCCGGCCGGAATCTCCACCAGCACGTGCACCAGGCCCGGGGCGGGAGTGGCGGCCAGGCTGCGCAGGTCCATCGGGGTGAGCTAGCGCTGCAGGGAGGTCTGGACCCCTGCGGGGGCAGGCACCTGACGATCCATGACCACGCTGGCAAGGGGAACCGCCAGTGTCAGCAGGGCGATCGCCATGCCCCCCAGGGCGCCCAGAGGCTGGCTCAGCATCTCGGAATCATCAGTCGCGCTGCCGCTGGACCCCCGGTTCGCGGCAGGATCCGGACGTTCAGGAGGCTCCTCGAGGGCGTCCGCTGTCTCGCGCGTCTCAGGCGTTGCGGTGGCGGTGCTGCCGGCGATGGATGGGGTGGTGGGCATGGGACGGGAGGCTTCGCGCAGCCGATGGTCGGCTGACGCCGGCGGCTCCCTTTGAAGTCAGAGGTTTGATTCTGGCACCGATTGCCAAAAATGCTCCCGCCTCAGCGGTTCGGTTGCCCGCCGCCGATGGCGGCTTCAGGCGGCCGGGCGCGACTGGGACTGCTGGCGGTGGGCGGCAAGATCGGCCGGGGCGCCATCAAGGTGGTCCAGCCGCTGGCGGATGCCCCGCAGCTCATCGAGGATCGCAGCGAGGATCTGCTGGGTGGCCGTCGAAGGGGAGTTCAGCACCTCCACGGTCACTTCCTTGATCCGCAGAACGTCACGGGCGAAGCGTGCCACCTCGTTGGGGTGAAACAGCAGAGACTCCTTCTGGTCGCTCCGGTATTCGGGATTGAGCTTGCGTGAATTGAAGGGGGGGTTGAGGTTGCGAGGATCGGTGTTGGTATAGCGGTACACCGAAGCACGCGAGCGGTTGAGCGCCTTCTGCACCTCTTCGATGCCGATCAGAGGCTCCGCGGAGCCATCGACGGGATCGTCGCCCCTGGCGAACTCAGACCCCTCGCTCAGATCGGCCAGCGGCGATGGGGATGCCTGCTGTGCGACCCCGGCAGAACCCGGCGGGAGAGAGCCAGTGGGCGCAAGCATGAGACGGCTCTTGGACTGACGGGACTGCTCACGGGACCATAGCAGAGGTTTTCGATTGCGGTCGATCGCAGCGAACACCGCTCGCTGTTCCGCTCCTGGCCTCTGGTCCCGCCGATTGGCGCCGCCGATGCGGCCGGCGTGGCCTGCAGTGATAGCGTCCGGCCCCACGAGCCCTCTGCCGATGCGCGTCTCCCGCCTGTTGTTGGTGACCCTCCGGGACGATCCGGCTGAAGCCGAGATCGCCTCACACCGGTTGCTGTTGCGGGCGGGTTACATCCGCAGGGTCTCGTCGGGGATTTACGCCTATCTGCCGCTTCTCTGGCGCGTTCTTCAGAAGATTTCGGCCATTGTTCGCGAGGAGATGACGGCGGTCGGGGCGCTCGAGACCCTGCTGCCCCAGCTGCAGCCCGCCGAACTCTGGCAACGCAGTGGCCGCTGGGCCGGCTACACGGCGGGCGAGGGCATCATGTTTCATCTCGAGGACCGGCAGGGCCGATCCCTGGGGCTCGGCCCCACCCATGAGGAGGTGATCACTGATCTGGCGGCCGATCTGATCCGCTCCTACCGCCAGCTTCCGGTCTGCCTTTATCAGATCCAGACCAAGTTCCGCGATGAGATTCGGCCCCGCTTCGGCCTGATGCGGGGTCGTGAGTTCATCATGAAGGATGCCTATTCCTTCCACGCTGACGAGGGAAGCCTGCGCGACACCTACGCCCAGATGGACGGGGCCTATCGCCGCATCTTCGAGCGTTGCGGTCTGCGGGCGGTCGCGGTCGAAGCCGACAGCGGTGCCATCGGCGGTTCGGCCAGCCAGGAGTTCATGGTCACCGCCGAGTCGGGCGAGGACCTCATCCTCACCAGCCCCGACGGCCGCTACGGCGCCAATCAGGAACGGGCGGTGTCGCTGCCGGCCGAAGCGCTGCCCCTGGCAGGCGGCCTGCGCCAGGACGGCCTGGGCGAGCCCCTGGCCACCCCGGGCCAGACCACGATCGAACAGCTCTGCGAGGCCCATGGCTTCGACCCCAGCCAGCTGGTGAAGGTGCTGCTGCTGCTGGCCCGCTTCGAGGACGGCTGGATGCAACCGCTGCTGGTGGCGCTGCGGGGTGATCAGGAGCTCAACGACGTCAAGCTCGCCAATGCCCTGAGCTCCCGCCTCGGAGCGGCCCACGGTGCCCTGCTGTCCGTCGATCCGCTCACGGCCGATCTGTTGCGACAGCAGCGCCTGGAGCTGGATCTGGGGTCACTGCCCCTGGGCTACCTCGGCCCGGACCTGCCCGACGCCCTGCTGGCCGCTCCCGGCGCCAAACCGGGCAGCCCCAGCCTCGCCCCCGGCTTCCTGCGGCTGATCGATCCCACCGCCGCCGCCCTTGAAGCGTTCGTCTGCGGGGCCAACCAGGCGGATGCCCATCGCGTCGGTGCCGGTTGGGCCGGCCTGGGTCTGGCGGCGGTCGCCGCGGAGCCCGTGGATCTGCGGGCCGCCCTGCCCGGCGATCGCTGTCTGCACGACCCCTCCCAGCGCCTGGAGGCAGCCCGCGGCATCGAGGTGGGCCACATCTTCCAGCTCGGCCGCAAATATTCCGAGGCCCTGGAGGCCCGCTTCACCACCGACGCCGGCGTCGACGAACCCCTGTGGATGGGCTGCTACGGCATCGGGGTCTCCCGGCTGGCCCAGGCGGCCGTCGAGCAGAACCACGACGGCGCCGGCATCCGTTGGCCGGTGGCGATCGCCCCCTACGAACTGCTGATCGTGATCGCTTCCGCCCAGGATCCGACCCAGGTCGCCCTGGCCGAGGAGCTCTATGTCCGCCTGGGTCAGGCCGGTCTGGAGGTGCTGCTCGACGACCGGGAGGAGCGGGCCGGGGTGAAATTCAAGGATGCGGATCTGATCGGCATCCCCTGGCGGCTGGTGGTGGGCCGCGGCGCCGCCGAGGGCCGGGTGGAGCTGGTGGAGCGCGCCAGCGGCGAACGGCGCGAGCTGCCGGTGGCCGAGGCCGAGGCAGCGCTGCTCGCTGGCATCCCCCGCCAGCGCCGGGGCAGGACGACGGCCTGAGCTGTACCTAGGATCCGGCCAGTCGCAACGCTCCCATGGCCGCCCTTCTGCGCCGGATCTCCGCCTGGGCGGATCGCTGGTTCAGCCGCCGCCTCCCCTCGGCCCTGCTCGCCCTGGGGCTCGTCCTCTGCCTCGGCCTGAGCGCCTGCAGCGGCTCCCCGGGAGGCCTGAGCGGCAATTACGTCGACGACACGGTGACGGTGGCGCGTTCCCTGATCGAGACGATCGCCATCGGCAGCGACGACCCGGCCCGCGGCGAGGCCGAGGGCAAGGCCAGGGCCCTGATCAACGACTACATGGCCCGCTATCGCCCCCGCCGGGACGTCAACGGCCTGGCCTCGTTCACCACGATGCAGACCGCCCTCAACTCCCTGGCCGGTCACTACACCAACTATCCCAACCGTCCCCTGCCCGATGCCCTGCGCAGCCGGCTGGAGAAGGAGCTGCACAAGGCCGAGGTTTCGGTCAGCCGCGGCGCCTGAGCGTCGCCCGCCGATCCTTTCAAAGGGTTCTTCAACCTTTGACGGATCGGCCCTCGGTCTGAGAGGCTTTCGGATTGTGCTTAGAAGCGGCTGCGGGCCGCTGTGTCCTTGGCCAACGTTGTCGTCATCGGTGCACAGTGGGGCGACGAGGGGAAGGGAAAGATCACCGACCTTCTGAGTCGTTCCGCCGATGTCGTGGTTCGTTATCAGGGCGGTGTCAACGCCGGTCACACGATCGTTGTTGATCACCGGGTGCTCAAGCTTCACCTCATCCCCTCGGGCATCCTTTACCCCGACACCACCTGCCTGATCGGGTCGGGAACCGTGGTGGATCCCCGCGTGATGCTCGGGGAGATCGACACCCTGCTCGAATACGGCATCGACGTCTCCGGGCTGAAGCTCGCCTCCACGGCCCACGTCACCATGCCTTACCACCGCCTGCTCGATCAGGCGATGGAACAGCGGCGCGGTGATCGGCGCATCGGCACCACCGGTCGCGGCATCGGTCCCACCTACGCCGACAAATCGGAGCGCAACGGCATCCGCGTCCTCGACATCCTCGACGCCGAGCGACTACGCGACCGGCTCCAGGGTCCGCTCGCTGAAAAGAACGACCTGCTCCAGCGGGTCTACGGTCTCGATCCCCTTGACCCTGAGGAGGTGATCGCCGAATACGCCTCCTATGGCCAGCGCCTGGCCCCCCACGTGGTCGACTGCACCCGCACGATTCACGAGGCTGCCCGCGCCCGCAAGAACATCCTGTTCGAGGGAGCCCAGGGAACTCTGCTTGATCTCGATCACGGCACCTACCCCTATGTCACCTCCTCCAATCCGGTTTCGGGTGGTGCCTGCATCGGTGCCGGCGTCGGTCCGACTCTGATCGACCGGGTCATCGGTGTGGCCAAGGCCTACACCACCCGGGTGGGTGAAGGGCCTTTCCCCACCGAGCTGGAGGGCAGCCTCAACGATCACCTCTGCGACCGTGGCGGCGAGTTCGGTACCACCACCGGCCGCCGCCGCCGCTGCGGCTGGTTTGATGGCGTGATCGGCCGCTATGCCGTCGAGGTCAACGGACTCGACTGTCTGGCGATCACCAAGCTCGACGTGCTCGATGAGCTTGATGAGATCCAGGTCTGCGTGGCCTACGAACTCGATGGCCGCCGCATCGAGCATTTCCCCAGCAGCTCCGAGGATTTCGCCCGCTGCCAGCCGCTCTTCGAGACCCTGCCGGGCTGGCAGTGCTCCACTGCCGACTGTCGCAGCCTCGAGGATCTGCCCCCCGCGGCGATGGCCTATCTGCGCTTCCTCGCCGAGCTGATGGAGGTGCCGATCGCCATCGTCTCCCTTGGCGCCCAGCGCGACCAGACGATCGTGGTCGAAGACCCGATCCACGGTCCGAAGCGCGCCCTGCTCAACGTCTGATCTCCTCGCCTGACTACCCCCCCTTCGATGGATTCCTCTCCCGCCAAGACCCTGGATGTGGTCGGCATCGGCAATGCGATCGTCGACGTCCTGGTCCAGGCGGATGATGCCTTCCTCGATGACCACGGCCTGAGCAAGGGCACCATGGCCCTGATTGACGAGGGCCAGGCCGAGCGGCTCTACGCCGCCGTCGGCCCCGGCCTGGAAACCTCAGGCGGATCCGCGGCCAACACCCTGGCCGGCATCGCCCAGCTCGGGGGACGCTCCGGTTTCATCGGCCGGGTGCGCGACGACCAGCTCGGCGCCATCTTCACCCACGACATCCGCTCGGTGGGGGCGCACTTCGACACCCCGGCCGCCGCCAGCGGCCCCTCCACAGCGCGCTGCCTGATCCTGGTCACCCCGGATGCCCAGCGCACGATGTGCACCTATCTGGGGGCCTCGGTGCAGCTCGATCCGAGCGATCTCAACCTGGATCTGGTCCGGCAGGCGAAGGTGCTTTACCTCGAGGGTTACCTGTGGGACAGCCCTGACGCCAAGAGCGCCTTCCTGGCGGCTGCCGAGGTGGCCCGCGAGTCCGGCGGCGAGGTGGCCCTCTCGCTCTCCGATCCCTTCTGCGTCGATCGCCACCGCGACAGTTTCCTCGAGCTGGTCGACGGCCATGTCGACATCCTGTTCGCCAACGAGATGGAGATCACCGCGCTCACCAAGGCCGATAGCTTCGAGCAGGCAGCCGAGGCGGTGCGCGGCCGCTGCCGCTTGGCGGCCCTCACCCGCAGCGAGCAGGGCTCGGTGGTGCTGGCCGGTGAGGCGAGCCACCGGATCGAGCCGGTCCGGCTTGGATCGCTGGTGGACACGACCGGTGCCGGCGATCTCTATGCGGCCGGATTCCTGTACAACCACACCCGCGGCGAAAGCCCCGAGCGCTGCGGCCAGCTGGGTTCCCTCTGCGCCGGTCAGGTGGTCACCCAGCTGGGTCCCCGTCCCCAGGCCTCGCTGCCGGATCTGATGCGCCGGCATCTGGGCTGAGGGGACTCACCTCGGCCGCGCACCAATGGCCATAGCTGCCGACGGCGCTCGCCCGCCAGTGGATCCACTGCGGCACGGCGTAGCTGTGCCGATCGCGGACGGCACGCTCCAGTTCCTGGAGTCGATCCGGGGTGGTCTTGAGCAGAAGCTGTACCTCGTCGCTGCGCTCCAGCGCGCCCTCCCAGCGGTAGAGGGAACGGACCTCGCCCAGGCTGGCGCAGGCCACCAGCCGCTGCTCGATCAGGAAGGCCGCCAGGGCTTCCGCCCGCTCCCGGCTGGCTTCGGTGGTCAGCACCAGTTCCAGCGGCTGCTCGGCGGGAGTGCTCTCCATGGCGGAACGTCAGAGCGTCCCTGAGCTTCCCACGTGCTGCAGCAGGGCGGCCAGGGGCAGCACCGGCACCCCCGCCGGCTCCGGCGGTCGCCGCAGCAGGCGTAGTTCCATCCCCTGCTCGTGGCAGAGGCGACGCCAGAGCGCTTCGGTGGTCCCACCAGACTGGCGGCAGAGCACGGCCTCGATCCGCCAGCGCCGGCACAGGGCCGCTTCGATCTGGCCGTCGCCGCCGGGCCGCAGGCAAGCCACCCGCTCCGGGGCCAGGCCGGCCGCCAGGGCGAGGCGCAGGCCGGCGGGGTCGGGCAGAAGGCGCGCGTGATGGAGGGCCTGGGGGCTGTGCTGCACCGCCAGTCCCAGCCGGCGGGCGCCGATCGCCAGCAGCAGCCGCTCCCCGGGGCGGCTGAGCCCGGCCAGATCCGGCGGACCGTCCAGAAGCCGGGCCGTGCCGATCGGCTCCAGCGGTCGGCCCAGCCGGAGCAGCGGCTGCTGGCGGGCCGCGCACACCCGAGCCAGGGCCGCGCTGATGCGGGTGGCGAAGGGATGGCTGGCGTCAACGATCCAGCGGAAGCGATCGCCGCCCCGCTCAGCAGCCTCGAGCGCCTGGATCAGTGCCGGCTCCGATGGCCGGTCAGCACCGCCACCGATCGCCCCCACCAGCAGCTCCAGCCGCGGGTGCGGGCGGTAGGCGCGGGCTGCCGCCACGCCGACGACGCTCAGCCGCACCCGCCAGCCCTTGGCCAGCAGGGCCTCCGCCAGGGCGGGGCCTTCGCCGGTGCCGGCGATCAGCCACAGATGGTCGCTGCTCTGGTGTTCCGGGAGGCCTTGCATCAGGATGGGGCCCCGACACCGATGGAAGGGGCGTGAATCACTGTTTGCTGGAGGTGGAGGTGCTGGAGGCGCCCCAAGTCCGCTACACCCAGGACAACCGGACGCCCGTGGCGGAGATGACGGTGCGGTTCGACGGCCTGCGGCCGGAGGATCCGCCGGGTCAGCTGAAGGTGGTGGGCTGGGGCAACCTCGCCCAGGATCTGCAGAACCGTGTCCAGGTGGGCCAGCGCCTGATGCTAGAGGGCCGGTTGCGGATGAACACCGTGGCTCGCCCCACCGATGGGGTGAAGGAGAAGCGTGCGGAGTTCACCCTCTCGCGCCTCCATCCTCTCGGCGCAGGCGCTAGCTTGGAGGGTGCCGTGGCCTCGGCAGCCCCTGCCACCGCCCCGGCCCCGGGCCCTGCGGCCGGTCGCGCCCCTGCTCCGGCTCCGCGCCGGACCAGCAGTGCCACTACCCCGGCCGCCGCCACCGCGTCTCCCTCCGAGGAGGCCACGGCCGCCGTCTGGAACAGCCGTCCACTGGTCGAGCCCGACCTCGGCGACGACGACATCCCGTTCTGAGTGCCGGTCGGAATCCCGTTCTGATGCGCCCTTGCTGCGGCGTCAGCTGGGTCCCAGCTGCTCCTCGGCCAGGTCCAGCAGCTGGCCGAGTTCCCGCTCCAAGGCCGCCAGGTCGAGGCGCACGTCGCTCCAGCGGCCCGCATCCAGCTGGCGCAGCAGCCAGAGCCGGTCCTCCCGCAGCAGGGCCATCAGCTGCTGGGCTGGCAGAGAGGCGGCGTCCTCGGCGGGGGGAGGCGAGGCGGTCATCGGCTGCTCCGGCGTGCGGTCCCCATCCTGCCCGGCGCTGGACGAGGATGGCGCGATGCAATCCATCCGTTCCTCCGCCCTGCTCTCCCCCGGCAGCCTGGTGACCCTGGCCGGCGCCGCCCTGACCGTGATCGGGTCGGTGGCTTACCTGGGCGACAACGCCAACCTCAGCCTGCCCACCATCTTCTACGGGATCCCGATCCTGCTGGGTGGCCTGGCCCTGAAGTCGTCCGAGCTGCCGCCCCCCCGCCGCCTCACCCCGCCCGCCGCCCTGCGCGAGCTGCGGGAGCGTCCCGAGAGTGAAAGCCTGCGGCGCCTGCTCGGCGACGTCTGCCGCTGGCGTTACGGCCAGAAGGCGCACCTCGAGAGTTCGCTGGAGGCGCTCAAGCTCTGGGATGAGGACAATCCCCCGCAGCTGGTGGAGGTCGAGGAAGTCGAACACAATGGGGGCTACGGCCTGCGTCTCGGCTTCGAGTTGCATGCCGTTTCGCTCGATCGCTGGCGCAAACAGGAGGAGCGGCTGGGCCGCTTTTTCGGACCGGGCCTGGAGGCGCTCTTCGAGACTCCGGAACCCGGACGGCTCATCCTGGTGCTGCAGCCGGCCGACGCCGCCACCCCAACCATGACCCCATGACCTCCGAGCTGCTCGTCAGTCAGGCCGACAGCCTGCGGGTGTCCGTCCTCAGTGAGGCCCTCCCCTACATCCAGCGCTTCACCGGCCGCCGCATCGTCGTCAAGTACGGCGGTGCCGCGATGGTGCGCGAGGAGCTGCGCGATGCCGTGTTCCGCGATCTGGCCCTGCTGGCCTGCGTCGGGGTCCAGCCCGTGGTGGTCCACGGCGGCGGCCCCGAGATCAACCAGTGGCTCGGCCGTCTGGACATTCAGCCCCAGTTCCGGGGCGGTCTGCGGGTCACTGATGCCCAGACCATGGACGTGGTCGAGATGGTGCTGGTGGGCCGGGTCAACAAGCAGATCGTCAACGGCCTCAACCGGGTCGGCGGCAGGGCGGTCGGCCTGTGCGGCAGTGATGGGGCCCTGGTGCAGGCCCGCACCCTTGGCGATGGCTCCCATGGCCTGGTCGGTGACGTGGCGGTGGTCAACCCCGGGGTGCTCGGACCGCTGCTGGAGGCGGGTTACATCCCGGTGATCTCCAGCGTGGCGCCTGATGGCGACGGCCAGGCGCACAACATCAACGCCGACACCGTCGCCGGCGAGCTGGCGGCGGCCCTCCAGGCCGAGAAGCTGATCCTGCTCACCGACACCCCCGGGATCCTTCGGGACCGCCACGACCCCGCCTCCCTGATCCGCCAGCTCACGCTCGCCGATGCCCGCGATCTGATCGCCAGCGGCGTGGTCGAGGGGGGGATGACCCCCAAGACCGAATGCTGCATCCGGGCCCTGGCCCAGGGCGTGTCCGCCGCCCACATCGTCGATGGCCGGGTGGCCCATTCCCTGCTGCTCGAGGTGTTCACCGATGCCGGCATCGGCACGATGGTGGTCGGCAGCCCCAGCCATCTGTCGGCCTGAAGCACCGATGGGTGAACCCCTGGGCGACCCCCCCGCGGCTGACCCCCTGCCGGCGGCCCGCCTGGCCCTCGAGCGCGGCGAATATGGGCGGGTGCTGCGGCTGCTGGAGCCGCTGGCCGAGGCCCACGGCCCGGCCACGGCCCTCGGCGCCGGCGTACGGCTGCTGATGGCCACGGCCCTGATGGGCCAGGGCGATAGCGAACGGGCCGCCGCCTGCTGCCGGGCCCTGCAGGCGAGCCCCGATGCCGCCCTGAGGGCCCGGGCCCGGGATCTACTGGCGGTGCTGGAGGCGCCGGTGCTGCGCCGCCCCCGCGACTGGTCGCTGACCTTGCCCGACCTGTCAGGCGGTCCGGGTTTTGAGGCCGTCGCCCCCACGGCGGCCCGGCGCACCCGCCGGGACGAGCCGCCCCCGCCGCCGCCCCCGCCGGTGGGGGCCACCCGCCCCCCCGGCGGTTTCGCAGCCCTGGTTGTCGCCCTGCTGGTGGCTCTGCTGCTGGCTTCGCTGCTGGGGGGGTGCATGGAGCTGCGCACCGAGCTGCGCTTCGAGGGCCCAGGCCGGCTGCAGGTCGGCCATGCCCTGCAGGCCAGCTCCACCGGCCCCACCCCCTGGCAGCGGCGCTTCGCGGCGGCGGTCGAGCCATGGCGCTTCCAGGTGGTGCATCCCCGTGATCCGCTCGAGCTGCGGACACCGGTGCTGCCGGCACAGCAGGCCCTCACCTCCCTGGCCGCCAGCCTTGAGCAGGCAGCGTCCCTGGCGGGTCTGCAGCTGCCACCGCCCACCCTTGCGCTCCAGGAGCGCAACTGGCTTGTGGGGGTGCAGCAGCGTCTGACCATCGCCCTCGATCTGTCCGACGTGCCCGATCTGGCGGGGCTGTCCCTGCGCTGGCGCCTGTCCCCCCTGGCGGTTTCGGCCGTGCGTCTGGCCGAGCCCCTGCCGGTGCGCCCGGCCGATGCGGCTGACGCTCCACGCACGGATCAGGTCGGGGCAGGTCGGCGGGAGGCCGTGCTCTGGCCGCTTGCGCCCGGTCGTCTCAACCGCCTCGAGGTGGCGGTGTGGCGCTGGAGTCCCCTGGGACTGGGCGGGGTGCTGATCGCGCTGGTGCTGCTGCTGGTGCTGGTGCTGCAGCGCCAGTGGCTGCGCCTTGGCTTCGGCCCCCCCGGTCTGCCCTCCTGATCCGTCACAGGGCCAGGGGATCGGGGTCGATCGCCAGGCTCACCTCCCGCGCGAGCATGGCCCGGAGTTCCCCTTCCGGCGGCAGCGGCAACGCTGCTCGGCCAGTGCCATCGTCGCCGGCGGCCGGGCCATGCAGCAGCAGTTGCCAGCGGCTGCGGCCCGCCACCCGGGCCACCGGCGCCGGCGCCGGTCCGATCAGGATCCAGCCCGCCTGCTCCAGCCCCGGCCGGATCCGCTCCGCCAGGGTCGTGGCGGTGGTGGCGGTCACACTGGCGCTGGGTCCCGCCAGCCGCAGCAGGCAGGCCCTGTGGAAGGGCACCAGCCCCCCCTCCCGCCGCAGGGCCAGTTCCTCCTCCAGGAAACGTTCGTAGCGACCGTCCACCAGGTGGCGCAGCACCGGATGCTCCGGGCAGTAGGTCTGCACGAGCACCTCGCCCGGAAGCTCCCCCCGTCCGGCGCGGCCGGCGAGCTGGAGCAGCAGCTGCAGACACTGCTCGCTCGAGCGCAGGTCGGGTCGGTGCAGCAGGCCATCGGCCGCCAGGACCGCCGCCAGGGTGACCCGCGGCAGATCCATCCCCTTGGCCAGCATCTGGGTGCCGACCAGCACATCCGCCTGCCCGGCCGCGAACGCCTCCAGCAGCCGCCGATGCCCGTCCCGGCCGCGGGTCGTGTCGTGGTCGAAGCGCAGCAGCCGCAGCTCCTCCAGTTCCTCCGCGAGCTGCTCCATCACGCGCTGGGTGCCGGCGCCGAAGGGCTTGAAGGCCGTTGAACCGCAGTGGCCGCAGCGGTTCTCCAGCTCCTGGCGGTGGTCGCACCAGTGGCAGCGCAGCCATTCCCGGCCGTTGCCGTGGCGATGCACCGTCAGGGCGACGTCGCAGTGGGGACAGAGCACGGCCTCGCCGCAGCTGCGGCAGCTGAGAAAGGATCGGTAGCCCCGCCGCGGCACCAGGATCACCGCCTGCTCGCCGCGCTCGCGCAGTCCTTGCAGCCGGCCCATCAGGGCGCGGCTGATCAGCCGCCGATGGCCCTCCGCCAGCTCCTGGCGCAGATCCACCAGCCGCACCGCTGGCAGGGGGCGGCTGCCGATCCGTTCGGGCAGGCGCAGCAGCCGGCACGGCTTCCCCGGGCTGCGGCAGGCCAGCCAGGTCTCCAGCGACGGGGTTGCGCTGCCCAGCAGCAACCGGGCCCCACACCGCCTGGCCCGCAGCCGCGCCACATCCCGGGCGTGGTAGCAGGGCATCGGGCTTTCCTGTTTGTAGGCGCTGTCGTGTTCTTCGTCGAGCACGATCAGGCCCAGGGGGTCGAGGGGCAGGAACACCGCCGATCGGGTTCCCACCGCCACCAGAGCCTCCCCGGACTGCGCCGCATCCAGGCAGCGCCGCCAGGTCTCGACCCGCTGGCCATCCGACAGACCGCTGTGGTACTCAACGACCGCGTCGCCGAAGCGGGCGCGGCAGCGATCGAGCAGCTGGGGGATCAGGCCGATCTCCGGGGCCAGCATCAGCACACTGCGGCCGGCCTGCCGTTCCAGGGCGGCGGCCTGGAGGTAGACCTCCGTCTTGCCGGCGCCGGTCACGCCCCAGAGCAGAAGCGAGGAGCCTGGCCCTGCCGCCTGGATCGCCGCCAGGGCGTCGGCTTGGGAGGCCGTGAGCCGTTGTGCCGTCTCGCCCGGGGCTCCGCCTTCCGCCGCCGGCCTGGCACCGCCTTCGCGCACCCGCCGCACCAGGCCCCGGGCCTCCAGGGCGCTGATCACCCCACGGCTGAAGCCGTCCACCTGCACCAGATCGCGCAGCAGCCGGATGTTGCCGTGGCGTGCCAGGTGCTCGAGCAACTCGCCCTGCCGGCGCGGCAGCTCGGCGATGGGCGTCGCCGCTGGCTGCGGCCCGTCCGAGCCCCTGCCGCCTTCCGCCGCGCAGGAGGCCACCCGCTGCACGCTCCAGGGTTGCCGCGGGACTCCGGAGCGGGGCCGCTGCCCCAGCCAGCCGGGCGGCAGCACGCTGCGCAGGGTGCGGAACCAGCCGGTGTGGCAGGCCTCCGCCACCTCCTGGATCAGTCCCTCCCAGGCCGGCGAGATCGCCGCGCTCTGGAGCACCGCCTCCACCGGCAGAATCACCCTCCCCATCAGCTCAGGGGGGAGCTGCTGGAGGCCTCGAACCACCAGGCCGCTGTGGGGGCGCCCCTGGAGCCGCACCCGCACCAGATCGCCGGCTCGGGCGGGGTTGTCGGGGGCGTTGGCGTAGGTGAAGACCTGGCCGTCGCGGCCCGCCTCAAGCCAGACCTCCAGCCACGGACTGGGGGGCGGCACTGCCTCGCGCGGTGGATCGGACCGGGTCAATCTTGCAAAGGTCTCACCGGATTCCTAGGATGGGTCTGTTGGGCAGTCCACAGGCTGTCGTCGGAACCAGGCAGTGTTCCGTCCAGAGGGAAGACACGTCGAGGAAACGAGGATTCTGGATCCCATCGGCCCTCCGGTCTGCGACCACCCCTGACAACCTGCCACCGGCTGCCACGCCGGTCCGGATCGCCACCCATCCGTTTACTCCCGCCGCTCCCCACCCCGGCCCAGGGCGGTTGCTCTCCCCTTGTCCGTGTCATCTGAATCCCTGCTGTCGCCTCGGGCGGCGCGTTTCGGGCCTGTCGGTCCCGGGGGCGTCACTCTTTCGACTGGCATCGTGACGTCCACGGTCGAGCCCTGAGGTCGTTCAGCCCGCTTCGCGTGCCGGCAACGCCTCAACCGCAGCAACGCCTGCCCACTCCTCCAGCCAGGTTTCGATCCCCGCTCCTTCATCCCTTCGTCCCCGGTTCTGTCCATGAGTCCTGCCGCCGTCAAAGCCAGCGCCAAAACGGTGAAGAAAGCCCCCGGGGATGCCAAACCTGCGGCTTCCAAACCCGCTTCCGGTGTTCCCGAAATCCTGGCCACGGTCAGCAGTGATGGTGAGGTCAAGGCCGTGAAGCCCGCACGGGCCACCCGGGCCAGTACTGCTGCGGAATCCGTCAAGGAGCCGGCCAAGACCAAGGCCAAGCCGAAGGCCAAAGCCAAGGCCGCCCCCAAAGCTGCGGCGAAGGCGGCCAAGGCCCCGCCCGTCGATCTCGAGGCCGCCGCCGATGACCTGCTGGCCGCCGCCGCTCCCGTGGCTGCCGCCGCTGCCGCCGCTGCCGATGACAGCTCCGCCAAGGAGGCTGCCGCCGCCAAGGGGGCCAAGGCCCTGGCGAGCATCAAGGTGGGGCCGAAGGGTGTTTATACCGAAGATTCGATCCGCGTCTATCTGCAGGAGATCGGCCGCATCCGCCTGCTGCGTCCTGATGAGGAGATCGAGCTGGCCCGCAAGATCGCCGATCTGTTGGAGCTTGAGGAGAAGGCTGCCGAGTTCGAGGCCGACAAGGGTCATTACCCCGACACCAAGGAGTGGGCGGCCCTGTTTGACATGCCCCTGATCAAGTTCCGGCGGCGGTTGATGCTCGGTCGCCGCGCCAAAGAGAAGATGGTGCAGTCGAATCTGCGCCTGGTGGTTTCGATCGCCAAGAAATACATGAACCGTGGTCTGTCCTTCCAGGACCTGATCCAGGAAGGCAGCCTCGGCCTGATTCGAGCCGCTGAGAAGTTCGACCACGAGAAGGGCTATAAGTTCTCCACCTACGCCACCTGGTGGATCCGTCAGGCGATCACCCGCGCCATCGCGGATCAGAGCCGCACGATTCGGCTGCCTGTCCACCTCTACGAAACCATCTCCCGCATCAAGAAGACCACCAAGACGCTCTCCCAGGAATTCGGCCGCAAGCCCACCGAGGAAGAGATCGCGGAGAGCATGGAGATGACGATCGAGAAGCTGCGCTTTATCGCCAAGTCAGCCCAGCTTCCGATTTCCCTTGAAACCCCGATCGGCAAGGAAGAGGATTCCCGGTTGGGGGATTTCATCGAGGCCGACATCGAGAACCCCGAGCAGGACGTGGCCAAGAACCTGCTGCGCGAAGACCTCGAAGGCGTGCTGGCCACCCTGAGCCCGCGCGAGCGCGACGTGCTGCGCTTGCGCTACGGCCTCGATGACGGCCGGATGAAGACCCTGGAAGAGATCGGCCAGATTTTTGATGTCACCCGCGAACGCATCCGCCAGATCGAGGCGAAGGCCCTGCGCAAGCTGCGCCATCCCAACCGCAACGGCGTGCTGAAGGAGTACATCAAGTAAGCTCCGTCGATCGGCGGGCAGCGCGTGTCAACCCAAGCCAGCGGGGGGCAGATCGTTGCCCCCCGGGTCACGATCGTTCTGCCCACGTATAACGAACGGGGCAACATCGAGCCTCTGTTGGAGCAGCTCCTGCAGCTTCGTCATCTGTATGACCTTGAACTGCTGGTCGTCGATGATGACTCCTCCGACGGCACGGCCGATTACGTGCGCAGGCTGGCTCACCATCAGCCATGCGTGCGGCTGATCCGTCGCATCGGCAGGGCCGGACTGGCCAGTGCCATCAAGGAAGGACTTCTCGATGCCACCGGCGATCTGGCGGTGGTCATGGACAGCGACGGCCAGCATGAGGTGGCCGGGGTGGAGCAGGCCCTGATCGCACTCCAGGCCGGTGGCCTCGATCTGGTGATCGGCAGTCGCTTCCATGCCGATGCTTCGATCCTGGGGCTCAGCGGGCCGCGGGAGCAGGGCTCCACCTGGGCCAACGGCCTTGCCCGCCTGAGTCTGCCCCGCAGCTACGCCCACCTGAGCGACATCATGAGCGGCTTCCTGGCGATGCGGCTCGAGGCGGTTCTGCCGCTGCTGCGCCGGGTCGATGTCAACGGATTCAAGTTTCTCTATGAGCTGCTGGCCGTGAGCCACGGCCGGCTCAAGGTGGCGGAGATCCCGCTCACCTTCCAGCCCAGGGCCCACGGACGCTCCAAGCTCGATCTGGCGATCTTCTGGGATTTCCTGATCTCCATCCTCCACAGCCTGACGTTGCGGACGCTGCCGCGGCGGGCGATCAGCTTTGCTCTGGTCGGCACCAGCGGCGTGCTGGTGCAGCTGCTGGCCTGTCAGCTGTTGATGGCAGGGGGGCATCTCCGTTTCGAGCAGGCCCTGCCGTTTGCGGTGGTGACCGCCGCCAGCTCGAACTATCTGATCAACAACGCCCTCACCTTCCGCTTCCAGCGCCTCAGCGGCCTGCCGCTGCTGGTGGGCCTGCTGAAATTCCTGCTGGTGGCTTCCCTGCCGGTGCTGGCGAACGTGGGACTGGCTTCGGCCTTCTACAGCTTTGTGGCCCGCGACACGCTCTGGGCTCAGCTGGCGGGCATCGTCGTGGTCTTTGTCTGGAACTACGCCGCCTCCTCCCGCCTGGTCTGGAACACCCCCTGAGCCCGCCCCGTCACCGGAGCCCACCCTTTCGCCACGGCCTGTCCCGCTCCCGTCCGGTCGCCTCACCCCGTCCGGTCGCGTCATTGAGCCCTAGGGTCCAAGCCTGCCCAGCCTGGGCCCCCGCCGCGATGACCACTCCTCTGGCCTCTTCCCTGGCCTCTGGCCTTCCTCCCGCACACCGCCCCGCCGACCGTTTCGCAGAGCGTCCTGACCGGCGCCTGCGCCTGGCTGCTCTTGCTCTGCTCCTGGGTCTCTGCTGGTTCGCCTTCTTCCAGGGACTTGGCAACCTCGGCCTGATGGACAAGACCGAGGCCCTGTTTGTGGAGGTGGCCCGCGGCATGGCCCGCAGCGGTGACTGGATCACCCCCCGCTGGAATGGTGAGACCTTCTTCGACTACCCGGTCTGGGGCTACTGGATGGTGGCCCTCAGCCTGAAGCTGTTCGGCGAGGTGGAGTGGGCGGCCCGCATTCCCCCGGCTCTGGCCGCCAGCGGCACGGTCCTGGCCCTGTTCGCCCTGCTGCTGCAGCTGGCTCCGGCCGGCAGCTCCGAGTCCAGCCGTGTGGGGCGAGCGACCCTGGCGGCGGCGATCCTGGCCCTCTCCCCCGGCTGGATCGGCTGGGGACGCTCCTCGGTCACGGACATGTTCCTGGCCAGTGCCATCAGCCTGTCCCTGTTCTCCTTCCTGCTGGCCCACCTCTCGCCCGAGCCCTCGCCGCTGCGGCGTCTCGGCCATGCCGGCATGCCCCTGTTCGCCGGCATCGCGGTTCTGGCCAAGGGGCCGGTGGGCCTGCTGCTGCCAGGCCTGGTGATCGTTGTCTTCCTGGCGCTGGCGGGACGGCTGTGGCGCACCGTGCGCACGACGCCCTGGCTGCCGATGACGGCCCTGTTCCTCGGGGTCGCCGCTCCCTGGTACGCGCTGGCCACCCAGGCCAACGGTTCCGAGTTCATCGGCCGCTTCCTGGGCTTCAGCAACCTCGAGCGCTTCACCTCCGTTCTCTACGACCATCCAGGCCCCCCCTGGTTCTATCTGCCCTGGGTGCTGGTGCTGCTGCTGCCCTGGTCCCTGTTCTTGCCGGTGGCCGCGATGCGGGTCCTGCCCCAGGGCCGTGCCGGCTGGCTTGCCTGGCGCCGGCTGCCCCCACGCCCCGCCGACCTGCCGCTCTTCGGCCTGGTGTGGTTGCTGGTGATGGTGGGCTTCTTCTCGGCGGCGGCCACCAAACTGCCCGGCTACATCCTGCCGTCACTCCCCGGAGGCGTGCTGCTGGTGGCCGCCCTGTTCCGGCCCTTCGGGGCCGCCTTCGCTCCGGTCGAGCCGTCGATGGGCGGGATGCCCATGGGCGAGGCGACCATGCCCGATCCTGCCGTGGCCGATTCGCCCGCTCTGCGGGTCACCGGCTGGCTCAATGCCCTGCTGCTGGCGGCGCTGGCGGCGGCGGCGGCCATCGCCCCTCGACTGGCCGGTGGCGATCCTTCCCATCCCGGATTTGCCGCCGCGCTGGCCAGCTCGGGGCTCACGGTTGTCGCCGCCGTGGCCCTGGCGGCGGCGGCGTTCGCCGCCGTGGTTCTGCTGCTGGCCAAAGGGCCGCAGGGGTTGGGCCGACTCTGGGGGCCGAACGCGGCTGCCATTCTGGCGGTTCTGGTGCTGGTGGTTCCGGGCCTCGGCTCTTTGATCGACCGTGAGCGGCAGCGCCCCGTGCGGGAGCTGGCGGTGCTGGCGGGTGAGCAGGCCATGGCGGATGAACCGCTGCTGGTGGTGGGGTACAAGCGCTACAGCGTCGTGTACTACAGCGGCCGGCCCGTGCTGTTCGTCTCCGGTCCCGGCCGCGCCCGCCGCGCCCTGCGCGAGCGGCCGGGGGCACCTTCGCCCTCGGTGCTGATTCTGGCCAGTGACGCCGAACTCAGGGAGTTCGGCCTCGAGCCGGGCGAGGGCAGCACCCTGGCCCGCCGGGACAGCCACCGCCTGCTGCGGCTGCCCTCCTCCCGTCTGCTCGGGGCGGAGCGCCGCTGATGTTCGCGCCCTCCCGTTCCCCTGCCGCGATGGCCCTGAGCCTGATCCGCCAGTGGCTCCGGGCCATGGGCTGGCCCCGGCTGCTGTTCGCCGCCCTGGCATCCAGCGCCATCGCTGGCTTCGGTCCAGGGCTGGCGGCGGTGCGCCAACCCCCCTTCGATGAGGCGGTGCTCACCTGGATCCATGGGGTGATTCCACCGGCCTTCGGAAGGGTGCTGCTGCTGGTGTACCAGGCCAGCGGCGTGCATGTGACGGCCGTGCTGGTTCTGGCGGTGCTGCTGGTGATGCTGCTGCGTCGCCTCTGGGCCGAACTGATCTGCCTGATGATCGGCACCGGCGGCATTCTGCTGATCGTCGACCGCTGGCTCAAGCCGCTGTTCGATCGCCGCCGCCCCAGTGACCGGCTGCTGGAGGACATCTCCGGACGCAGCTTCCCCAGCGGCCATGCCGCCGGATCGGTGGTCTTCTACTTCCTGACCTGCTGCCTGCTCTCGGCCCATTACCCCCGGCTGCGTCGCCCCCTGTTTCTGCTCTCCGCCTGCTGGGTGTCGCTGGTCTGGCTGAGCACCCTCTATTGCCGCGCCCACTGGCTGAGCGATCTGGCGGCCGGGGCGGCCCTCGGCTTCGTCTGGCTCAGTGCCTGCCTGGCCGGCTTCGCCGTCTGGGAATCCCATGCCGTCCGTCGAGGGGCCCGCCTGGGGGAGCCCGCCGCCGATGGCGTTGCCGAGCAGGGCTGAAGCGGGACGCTCCAGAGCGCTGCTGCGCAGGGGCCTCCCCACGGGCCTTCTGAGGGGCCGAGGGCGTGGCCGCACTGCCCCTGCTGCATCCTGGGGGCTGATCCGAGTCTTCCCTGATGAGCGCCTCCCCCCTGGCTGGTCTCAGCGATCTGGCCGGTCTTCGTTCAGCCCCGACTGTCGACGGACCCGCCCGCCAGCGCCTGCGCGAGCAACTGGAGGCCCGGACGGCCCTCTGCTCCTGGTTCACGATCGGCGTGATGGCCCCCTCCGGCCCCGCCGCGCTTGAGGCTCTGCGGGCCTGCGAACGGGCCCTGGGCTGGACTCCCCTGGAGCCGGATCCGGCGGGCTCCACCCCCGGCAGCCTCACCGGTCCGGTGTTCCTCAAGGGCAACCAGCGCATCGGTCGGTTTCTGCTGCGCAGCGAGACCGGCCTGGGCGAAGGGATCCTGATCACGGGGCACAACCCCGACGATCCGGACCAGGAGGACACCTGGGGGCCGCTGCCGCTGGATCTGTTCGCGGCCTGACGCCCCTCCGCGGCCGGAAGCGGGCGTTCCTGCCTACGACTGGCTACGACTTGTGGCTACGACCTGCGCCGCACGGGCCCGGGTGGGCAGGTGCCTGCCTAGTGTGGGCGGCTGTGATTCGGCAGCCGCCGCTGCCTCTGAAGGATTCTGATGGCCGGTTCCCATCTGCGCATCGCTTCCCGCCGCAGCCAGCTGGCCATGGTTCAGACCCACTGGGTGCGCGATGCGCTGGCCGAGGCCCATCCCGGGCTGGAGATCAGCATCGAAGCCATGGCCACCCAGGGCGACAAGATCCTGGATGTGGCCCTGGCCAAGATCGGTGACAAGGGCCTGTTCACCAAGGAGCTCGAGGCCCAGATGCTGGTCGATCGGGCTGACATCGCCGTCCACAGCCTCAAGGACCTGCCCACCAACCTGCCCGAGGGGCTGATGCTCGGCTGCATCACCGAGCGGGAGGATCCGGCGGATGCCCTGGTCGTGCACGAGAAGCACCGTGACAGGACCCTGGCCACCCTGCCGGAGGGCGCTGTGGTGGGCACCAGCTCCCTGCGACGTCTGGCGCAGCTGCGCCACCACTTCCCGCACCTCACCTTCAAGGATGTGCGCGGCAACGTGATCACCCGCCTCGAGAAGCTGGATTCCGGCGAGTTCGACTGCCTGATCCTGGCCGCCGCCGGCCTGGGCCGCCTCGGCCTCGGCGATCGCATCCACGAA